>Ga0315548_1000410_pt1 | contig 40116 bp, 31 predicted proteins | sample SalMarSW160110MG_2_FD_202540 | JGI IMG/M metagenome (GOLD analysis project Ga0315548, IMG submission 202540) | Salt marsh sediment microbial communities from the Plum Island Ecosystem LTER, Massachusetts, United States - Salt Marsh Sediment SW1601-110 ... | reverse complement strand
GGCCAATGTTTTAACTTTTTCTTATCAACCGGATCCCACGGATTCGGGGCGAACTTATTACAAATACGGTGATATGATTATCAAGTACCTTTCGGAGGTAGCGCCGAATTATAATCAAATGATTCAGACTTCGGGACACAGCACCGGCGGCCAGCCTGCAATAGATGTTGCAATTCGCATGAATCTGACCTACAAAGATGCCAGATATAACGTAAACAGGGTAACACTGCTGGACGGACGCTGCAGGGATTATTCCGAGAGTGTTTTAAACTTCATAGACAGCGCGGTTGACGATGAGCAGTGCTGGATGGATACATACGAAGGGACCGGGCCCTATTTTTATCCTGGTATTTTGAATGTCCAAGTCGCTCCTAATGACCACGGCTTTCCACCGACGTGGTATAAGAGTTCTCTTACGGATCCTTCCATGAATGAATTTAATGGCGGGCTTGTTGCCGGCGCGTATTGGTCGGTTGTCGGCCCGGGCAAGAATCTCCAGTTGGCAAAAACACCGTCACAGGGGATTTATATATTCCACTGGGAAGGAAGGCTCACCGGTGAAATGCAATTTTTCGATGAGTCAAATTACCCCGCTAAGCTGCCCGAACCGGTCACTCTATTGAGGCCGATCGATGTTGGAGACCCGAACGGCGTAGTCTTAACATGCCTGGAAAGTGAAAACGCTTTTGGGTATCAACTTTTATTTGGCCAAGATCCCCATCGTGTAATGGACTTCGATATCATCTCTGATACTCCGACACCGCCCAACGAAATTATAACCACATTGCCCTTTGACCAAACCTGGTGGACAGTAAGGGTATATGACCAGTATGGTTCAACCATTTATGCCGATCCGGTCCTCATTGGTACAATTAATCTGTCTTTTCCCGTCGAGAATCAGACAACAGGAAAAAAATATAGTTATCTCCAGGATGCGATAGATGAAGCGGATTCCGGTGATGAGATCATTGCTAAAGAAGGGATTTATTATGAGAGTATTGATTTCAAAGGTAAAACCATTACGGTCAGGTCAACAAATCCCAGTGATCCAACTGCCACAGTCATTAAAGGAGACAACAAGAATTCAGTAGTGACTTTTTCCGGCGAGATTGATAGTAACTGCATACTCAGCGGCTTTACGATTACCGGCGGGACAAAAGGCATCTATTGCGATAATACCTCTCCAATAATAACCAACTGTAACATTACCGGTAACTCAACTGCCGGGATTTATTTGTACGGCGAAAGCACTCCAATAGTCACTCATTGCAACATTACTGCTAACAGCGGTTCCGGAATTGAAATGCACCCAAATCTCATGGGACGCAGAAAACTATACAATCATCCGGATATAAGCAACTGTGTTATTGCCGCAAATCAACAACATGGTATTACCGGCGACTTCTCGACAATTACCAATTGCACAATCTGCAACAATCTGCAATTCGGCATCCATAATTCAACTTCAACAGTCACAAATTCCATCGTTTACTTCAACGGCGATGGAACTCTCGCCGCCCAGATAACAGGCGATTCGAACACAGTCATCTACTGTGATGTCCAGGGCATGGGGCAGAATCTCGGAAACATATCTGCAGACCCGTTGTTCGTTGATCCTGTGAACGGTGATTACTATTTGATGTCACAGGCCGGCCGGTGGGACCCGATAAATCAAAACTGGGTTCAGGATGATATCAGCAGTCCCTGTATTGATGCCGGCGATCCCAATAGTGATATAGGATTGGAACCGTATCCGAACGGCTCGGTAATTAATATGGGTTCATACGGCGGAACGGCTCAGGCAAGCAAGTCGGTGTCGGATATTTAACATCTTTCACATATAAGGATATCTCTTGAATATCGCAGGTTAGCTCAAACAAACAAAATGCTTGACAAAAGACAGGGCCGATATATAGACTTATTATAAATAATGTTACCTGCGGGCGTAATTCAGTGGTAGAATGTCAGCTTCCCAAGCTGGACGTCGGCGGTTCGAATCCGCTCGCCCGCTTTTTTTGTTCTTTCGAAAAAATCTCTTTTCTTAATCGTCATCGGTAACAAGTGTGAATGGATTTCCAATCAGATTGCCGGCCCAGCATCGAAGCTGAGTACCGATCTGGTACGTTCGTAGCTGACTGTCTTCCTCAATATTGAACTTGATGTTGACAAATGTTGTGTAAGGTGGAGCTTTATCCAGGACAATTTCCATGCCTTCGCATGTCTCCAGTAAAGTTGTTCGAAGCTTCGGATATCTGTATGTAAGCATATTTTTATAATACCACCACTGAATCCAACCCAGTGATATATTAACGTCTTCACCTTGGCTGGCAGGGTAAAACTGTAAAAGACGCAGATAACTTCCGTCGTATCCTGTTTCAATATACACTATTTCACTGATGTTGATCTTGTTATCACCATTATCGTCTTTTCGCCATATAACAAGGTCACCAGCCAGGTCAGTAAAGTCCGCGCATACAAGCTTGCTATGTCCTATCAGCTCTGAAATATTCAGGGTGACATAGCGAATCCGAGCCTGTTTTTCGCTGATATCACTTGTATTATCGTAGGCTGCGTTTAAGGCAAATGCGAGAGTCACCACGGCAGTAAGTATTATGCCTGTAACCATTAGCGCCATTAACAGCTCAACAAGACTAAATCCGCTCAAACGAGGCTTTTTACCGCACTTATTCATTGGATCCGGTCAATAAAAAGTTCCATTCATTTATTTTGGATGTATTACATCACCCGTAACTTCCGATTCGTCCCAGGCCGGATTAGGATACTCACTCACTCGTTGTGTCCAGCGTTTCCCGTTCTTTTCAAACTCAACTTTTTTCGGGTCTATTCTGACAATCTTTGTGCCGTATATTGTATCTCCTTCTTTGAGCACCTGGTTATCAACCATTACGGAAGAATCAATAACGGTATAAAGTATCCCCTTAACCATACCCTATTTTGCTGCGAGTCCCGGTCACCCAATAGGCCGAGGCCGCAACGATAGCTGCGGCTAAAGTGAGGACCTGAAGTATAAGTAGTACTTTTAAGTTCCTGATTCCGTCCTCTCCAATCTCGCATTTAATGCCAACACTTCCGGGAAATAAGCTTCAGAGTAAGTTTTTTATTGTCCCCCCGGATTTGACGTAGTACATCAATAAGATTACCGACTTATCAAACTAATTCACATTACACTCTTGAGTTCGTGAATCTTCATACTTAACCCGGCCTGGTAAAGGTAGAATTATCCTGAAAGTCGTTCCCTGTCCCAATTTACTTTCAACCTCAACATTTCCCCCATACATAATGGCAACTTCGTTGACAATAGCAAGTCCCAGGCCTGTTCCGGGAATTTGTTTGCCGGGCTGATGTACACGATAAAAACGGTCGAATATTTTTGGAATTTCGTCCTCAGGTATTCCTATTCCGGTATCACTGACACATATTACCAATTCTTCACGTTGGCGCTGAACGTCGACTCGTACTACCCCCCCTGCCGGCGTGAATTTCACAGCATTAATAACAAGATTTGAGATCATCGACCGAATCTTGGTTTCATTGCCTAATATTTGTGGAATATCATCACAGGTATTCACCTCTATGCGAATTTTTTTATTTTGAGCCGACTGCTTTATTGACAGCACAATCTGACTGATTACACCGGCAATGTTAACATACTGCTTAAGTACTTGAACGCCCCCGGATTCAAGTTGTGATATCTCAAGAAGCCCATTGACTAAATCAGTCAAACGGTCGGTTTCCTCGTCAACTGCAGTTAAAAACTCCCGTTTCTTTTGTTCGAGCATTTTCGGATCACGAAGAATCGTCTCGGTATATGCCTTGATTGACGTCAGCGGTGTTCGCAATTCGTGTGATACAGATGAGACAAAGTTTCTTTTCAAGCGGTCAATCTCTCGTTCCTGTGACAAATCATGAAGCAGCATAACAACGCCGTTCACAGCCCCATGAGGTTTGCAAATAGGAGCGGCAGAAGCAGAAACATGGTGCTCACAACCGTTTTCCAGAACAAAAACGCTCGGCTCGATTGTGTTCTGAACATTACCTGAAAGCAGCACCATATCAATGGGATTTTCAACAGGTTCCTTTGATTGTTCATGAACAAGACGGAAAATTTCATCGATTACTCTGCCCCTGGCATCTTCAAGTTTAACTCCGGTAAGCATTTCGGCTACATTATTAAGCAGAACTATCCGCTTTTGGGCGTCCACTACAATGATCCCATCCGTTATACTCGCAAAGGTCACCGACAACAGCTCCTTTTCCGCCTCAAGCTGTTCCGTACGCTCCTTCACCAGCTCTTCCAGATTTTCGTGATACTTCCTGACTTCTTTTTGCATGTTGGCATGATTTACAGCGTTTTCTATAATCATTGGAAGAACCGCAAGGTAGCTTCGTTCCGGATTTTTTATCAGATAATCATAAGCACCCGCTTTCATAGCTTTAACGGCAAGTTTCTCATTCCCTGCTCCCGTTGCAAAGATGATCGGCGTATCTCTTACCGAATCTAAAATATCAAATGCTGTGCCGTCTCTAAGCAGGTAATCAGTTATTATCACATCAAATTCCCTGCTTTTAAGAATGCTTATCGCCTCCGATACCGTCCCCGTTAAAGTACAATCGTAAGCAAGATTTTCTTCTTTTACCAATCGTGTAAAAGCAAGCTGGTCTATCATGTCGTCTTCAATAAGCAAAACTCTGCAGCTGTTAGATTCCATCATTTACTTTCCGCTGTGTAATTTTTACCGGAATAAAATCCCACCTGATATACAACAATCTGCTTGAGGTTCCGAAATACATCGGAAAAAATTATGGGATTACCTCCTTCGCAGACAATCACAATCTTCACAGATTGAACACTAAATAAGAGATAGTACCAACTGCCCGGGAAAGTTTGACTTTGGTTGATTTACGACATATTCAATTGGGCAGTGGTACTATCTCTTAGCAATTAAGAACCCCCAATAACGAAACAGATTGACTATTTAACACAAACATACTTCGACAAAAAAAAAAGGCACAATAACGAGTAAATACCTGAATCCAAAATAAGCGTCCGCCTTGTTAATTCCGCGTTAATGATTAGATATTGATTAGTATAATATACCCCTTATATTTTTATGGTGATAACAAAGGATTAGATCACGATATGTTGAATTCTGTTAAGCGTGGTATATGAATTGAAGGTGTTAATATCAGATGACGGCTCTTAATTCAAAGATGTCAGTCCGCAACGAATTGCATACTTTGTAAGCTCCGGCAGGCTGTATAAATTTAGTTTGTTCATAATTTGACGACGATGAGTATCCACAGTTTTAGTGCTGATATGAAGATTCAGAGCTATCTGTTTCGACGATCCACCGTTTGTCAGCAGTTTAAGAATATCACGTTCCCTCTCTGTTAAAGATACTTCTGAAGAACAACTATTTTGCGAGAGGTTTTTTAGATAACCATCCATTACAATGCTCGCCACGTTCGGGCAAAGATAAACCTTATTATGGATCGCCGCGTCAACAGCATTCAGTAGCTCGTTGAAATCATGCCCTTTGTAAACATAAGCACATACGCCGGCCTTGAGCATCTCAGAAATAAATAACTTTTCCAGATACATTGAATGAGCAATAATTTTAATGTTCGGGAATTCCCCAATCAACCTTCTTACAATATTAATACTGTCAGTTCCGGAAATATTGATTCCCATGTTAATAATATCAGGATTGACTTTTTCCACCATCACCGCAATTGTTTCAGAACTCTCGGCCTCACCAACGATTTTCATGCCGGAGTGATTATCGAACAGGGCTTTAAGGCCTTCCCGCATAATTTTATGGTCATCAGCAAGTAATATCCTGATTTTCCCGTTACCGTCCACTTCTTGTACCTTTTACAAAAAAGCGTCTTTTACATCAAAACATGATATTCTAATATCAAACAAGACCTGTACGATCATGCTCGCGTTCTCTCCAGCTTTTCCTTTAATATCTGTCCCAGCTCGACAACATCAAAAGGCTTTGTAATGTAGTCATCCGCACCTTCATACAAAGCGCGTCCGACTTCAGCCATCATGCTTTTAGCAGTGAGCATAAAGACAGGTATGCCTTTAGTTCTTTCATCATTCTTCAGTTCGGAAAGCACTTGCAGACCATCTAATCCCGGCATCATCCAATCCAACAGAATAAGGTCCGGCCCTTTTTCATTTGCAAGCTTTAAACCTGCTTGTCCGTCTTCTGCCAAATAAACCTCAAAACCGTCCAATTCGAGATTATATTTAAGTACGGTACGAATGCGTTCCTCATCCTCAATAACTAAAATAGTGGTCGGTTCAACCATTATTAAACTCCTTTATTCGCTAACGCAAAGTTCTAAAAAATCACCAATTAAGACCCATGAATATATAATTTATATATAACTGAGATATTTGCGAAAAAGGTCTTTAATGTTTAATTATCCAAAATCCCCATTTGCAGATAATTTCATTAGTCTATATATGAAAAGATAATCGGCATTTCCCGGGGAAGTAGTTAAAAAAATATTATAAAACGCTATATTGAGAAAAAAACAAAACTCAGAAATTTAAAATAGCATATATTTCGGTCATAAACCATTACCGGAAATGAGAACCGTAAAGTAAAAAATAAAAGTTACAAGACTTGTTTTTTGACTTAATTTTAATTTAAAAAAGTTCCCGCCGGTTAAGTTAAACAGGGAAAAGGGACTCTTCCGGCGGGAGTCTGGTTGTTTCAATAAACCAAACACTGCCACACCATTCCTTTTTTATGTTTTCAACTATTGGTGGTCTTGCTTGTGAAATACCCACATACCAAAAAGGAGCGCTAGTCTTAAAACAACCCCATAAGGCAGCAAATCTACATGCTACCCTTGAATTGACCTCGGCGAGGCAGTACACCAATCCCTTCTAAACCGGCGCCCCCCAAATGGTACCTTAATTAAATATTACCTTTCCTATCTCCCACCTCGCCCCCCAAAACTAAAATTCATACAAAATCACGTCTATTGCACATTTTATCGGTCATTCCACATCGGCAAAAACACAGGATATTCCCATTTATACACGTCGTAAAACCTACAATGCTGTTAGCAAAATCCTTCAAAACGGCTGATAAAATCCGAATTAAATGTCACATAAACCCCCATTTATGAATAAGCATATTCTACATTGCTTTATTAAGCAATCGGCAAGTTATCCGGTTTTCCTTTAGCTTTTTGTGATTATCTTGGAAACTTTCTAACATATCTGAAGCTGGTAAAATTAACTATCAATATCTGATGAATAAGGAATACGCCGTAAAAATACATGCAAATCCTGATAAACCCTTTCATCAAAACAACCTAACTTAAAATATATCAGGCCAACTCACGGGTACGATTCGCTTTTTATTTTAATGACGTTTTAATAGATAATTGGATTTATTAAAACTCGACGATTATCGCCAACACCAGATATTCCCGAGAACTCAAGAGATAGCATATATTCTTAGCAGAACAGATTCAGCAGCATTTCAATCAAAACAGAAAATTACGCATTTGACACTCAGGAATTTACGTATTTTGTACTACTCTTTCAGAGAAAACCCGTTCTTTTTTGCCATTTAAACGCATCTAACCTCATATACAGCTATAATTTAATTCAAGTCGCTATAATAAGAATGCCGATATTGCGTTCGTCATAATTAATTGGGGGCCTTATTTTGCAGATAGTTGGAAACAAAATCAGAATTCTATTTAACATTCAAAAAAATTATCTCCCACAAAATATCAAAACAAACACGATCTCCAAGAAAGAGAGAATTTGAAAGGAGCAAAAATGAAAAAGCTATTTTGGTTCTGGTTAAAACAGGATTTATGGATGCTGCTCATCCTGAGTGCAATTCTGTGGACACCGCTATGTCAGGCCGGCCTGTATGATTCTACTCCGGATATAGAACATTACAAGATGCTATCAACCGTAGAATATACCGGCCAGGGGCAGTTCAGGCATCAAGTCGAAACAATGTTAACAGTAGAAAAAGATTATCTGTCGGAAAACAATGTGCGATACTCGATATCTTCGAAAGATTTCGATCTTTCGAAGACAAATTCGGACACTGATCAGGGCTCGAATGAACTTTCTTTCGTTTTTAATGGAAAAACCAAAAGATTGTCCGCCGGCGGAAGAAATGTCGCACTTCTGGAAAAGGTACACAACTACTGTGAAAATTCACTACAAAAAATAACAAAGCAGAATGTTGGAAAGACATGGAAGCAATCTTTCGATTTATCATCATTTGACTATTCACTTCCCAAAAATCTGACATTCACCGTAACAGCAATTGAAGAAAATATTGATACTTTTGGGAAGATGATTGCTGTCAGAGCACTTTCTGAGCCATTTGTTGTCAGAGTGGTCAAAGCTCAGGAAGGCCTCAAAGATGTTAAATCGAGGATTCGTGCGGCCTACCTTTTCGATTCGGATATAGAGGAAGTATATCTGAGTATATCTGTTTTCGAAGCCTCAGGCAATATCGATACTTCTAATGAGAAGTTGCGTCACGAGGTAGCAACCTACAAGACCGACTCCGAAGGAGTTGCCGTCGATCTTAAAGGATTGAGCAAAGATTTTGAGAAATTCGTTAGAAAAGTGGGATTGACCAACAAAAACGTTGAAATCGTCAAAGAAGTATCTTTACCCCGCTGGGCTCAATCCGAGGGCTTAAGAGCTGCCCAGGTGGGTAATATATGTGCAGCGACATCATGTGAAGGAGCCTTAAATCCCGTAGTTACTGTTTGTTTACCGGTGGCACGTACGGTGGCACTTCAGAGCTTTGGCAGTATAGTATCAACTCAACAAATAGGAAGTATCGGCGTCGTTCTGGCAAAAAATGTTCCAGCTATGGCTGGAATGAAAATTGCGATGGCTCCGGCATGGGCAGGTCTGGGACTCAGCACCGCCAGTCAGGTAACAGCTCTTGCCGGTGCAACAGCCGGTGGTATTGTTATCGCCGAAAATAACTCAAACAATAGTACATCGAGTCGCAGTCCGGTAGTACCATAGTAACTTTGTACCTGGAAAAATTACGGAACATCCGGGCAGGAAAGTAAAAACAGAACTCACAACTTAATGCGGATACCAAAATTGTATCCGCATTTTTTTAGACTTTAAGATTCCTGACCCACATCAGAGATCTCTTAAAATCAAGCACCACTACTGTACTCTGGAAATATTGCATCCCCAACAATCCATCGCATTCCGTCAGCAGCGGACTGTCGTTGGGGAAAACAGAAATTTCCGCATTCTTAACGGTTCTTTCCCCTACCTGAAGATTTGGAACAATACCCCGCCTGCAAGCCAGGTGCCCAATATACGGGTAAAAATCTTTGCCCTTCCTTAGATTCAAATCTTTAACTTGAGCATTAACCTGTTCCCAGAGTTTTTCTCCAACGGCCAACCCCCTGCCGCTGCCGGAATCAAACTGCAAATCTATTTCCTCACCGGCAATAGAAATCTTCACAAAAAGGAACACATTGCCATGGAAGTCTTCCTCGGTGGTTATCGGGTATTTGTCCCACGAGTCTGATTCATTAGATTCAAAGGTCTTATCGTATGAGAATTCTACTTCGTTATCGACATTATCGAACATAACATAATTGAATTCTCTCAATATCGGCAGTCCAACAATAACTGTCTCGCTGTTCGTAGTGTTGCTGACGATCTGTATGCCAAATATATTTACAGTTGCGGATGGTTCAAGATACAAACACGGACGATTGGTAAATGTGATACCACCAATCTGAAACAACGGAAGATAACAAAGGCCGAGCTTGTAACCGTTCAAATCAGAAATTGTATCCCTCATGGCATAGACCGGCAGCTTGTTATCTAAAACATGGGATATATTTAGAAAGATCGGCTGTGAGGCTCCCGTATCAAGCACAACGGGGTATCGATTTGCATGGAGTCCGATCTTACCTTCGACAACAACATAGTGATTTTTATAGTATTGTTTATGATACTTTATTCGATGGATATTGTTCTGATCCGACTGGTCGTCAGCTTTCCAGAGGAAATCGAAACTTACAAAGTCTTCAAGAGAACCGATCATCAAGTCTGATCTGTTATCGGAATGCATCAAACGAATATCATCGGGTTCCTTAAGGCTTGTATTATCTGTAGTCACATGAACAACCGGGCCGATGGAACATCCTGATTGCATGAATAAAAGCAAGCTGATAATACTAATAAATACAAAAACTCGCATTTCATCACCCCCTCTGGACAAAGCCCAGTCCTTAAATACATATTTGATTCACGAGATTCGGTATCCTTGTTCCGAGAAGAATCAAATAATGAGGCTACCCTCCTTTGCAGGCCACTCCAAAAGTTAATTGAACCTATTTTAACATTTTTGATCCCTCCTGTCAAGAAATTATGAGCTGCGTGCTTATTTCGATACTTTTCAAGAAAAAACACGAGTTAAGCCAATATACAAAGACTGATGTTGAAGCATTCCTGTCGCACAGGCCGATATCCTATAAAAAGTCCACAGATAATACAGAAACGAGAACTCCAGGCTTTATCAAACAAGGAAAAACTGTTACGGATTGAAGTATGTTTAACAAATATGGTCCGAAAAAATCTCCATATCACTATTAGCAGTCGATAACAATCATTATCTATATTTGGAATATTACCGGATAAAACTGAGATTATGAAATCTGAAGAACAAAAAAAGTTAATGCTCACTTTGAGTTAAGGCCGATAAAGAGGGCAAATAGAACGGGAATATTTGAAGTTGTACCAATTGGGGGTTTTACGTGGGGAGAGGGTAATTAAATTGGGGGCGATTTATTGGGGGTTATTTAATGCAAAGGCAATACGTGAGGATCCGTTTTGTCCGGATTCTTTTAACTAGCGTTTTCTTATTCTGTGGAATATACACTACCGGCTGTAATCCAACTTTATCATCTCCCCAAGAGTTAAAGGAGTTTAAACAAACCGGCCCAATCAACTCAGCAGACGATTTCGGTTACCCATCAGAGGAACAAAATGTTTCAGGACCCTATCGTGTTGTCCCCGGGGACGTACTGGAATTTCAGATGCCTGCTGTTTTACGTGTCATCTCTTCCGACCTGCCTGAATGGTTGAGGCCTACATACGGCCGCACAGAAGCCGAACCTTATCTGGTTCGTATAAACCAGAACGGTACTATCACACTTCCTATTGTAGGTGAATTACATATCGCGGGTAAAACACTTGCCCAGATAGAAGCATCCGTCGTAGATGCTTATTACCCCAAGTATGTGGTCAGTTGCCCTATGGTAGTTTGTGAAGTTAAAAAATACCAAAGAGAAAGCGAACGGGTTTTTGCCGTGATAGGGCTGGTAAATAAATCCGGTGTCTTTCCATATCCGGCGGATGTTCAATACAATCTTATGGAGGCTCTGGCGTTCGCCGGCGGGCTCGATATGGTTGCCGATCCGCGATACCTGAAAATCTATCGGCACAATTCTTCGGGCGATATATTATGCGCAACAATAGGAGTTGAAACCAAATCCATGGCTGAGGCATATAACATCGCAATACAGCCGGGTGACCTTGTATATGTCGATCACACAGTTCAAACACGTGTAAACAAATTTCTATCAGATGTATTTCACATTACGCTCGGGGCGGATACTCGTTACACGTACGACTAAAGTTTTTCAATATCAGGATATAAAGGAATATGGATAATAAAACAGTTGGAAACGGAAGTCCAAATTCGACGTTCGAGCAGGGAGACAACCTGCCGCGGGAAAACCTTCTACATATAATCTTGTGGCACAGATGGACTATTCTGCTTACTGTCGTCGGATTTCTGATTATAACGTTCATTTACCTCATGAGAACCACTCCTATCTACACAAGCGAATCAAGATTATATGTCGAACAAAATGGTCCCAAGATTATCAACGAGTATGAAGGAATAATGACTCGAGCAAATAATTACCTTTATACGCAGGGTGAACTAATAAAATCCACACCAATTGTCAACGAAGTGTCAAACATTGAACATATAAAATACTTAAAAACGTTTGATGAGATTGACAACATAGCGGGTTATATCAAGAAAAATCTGAACGTCGTGATCGGCAGGAAGGATGATATCATTACTGTTTCATTTGAATCACCATATCCGGAAGAAGCCGCCCAGATTGTCAATGCCATAGTGGAATCTTATGTCAGTTATCACTCATCTCGCAAACGAAGCACCGTTTCGGAAGTATTAAGAATCATCCAGAAAGAGAAGGTCAAACGTGATAAGGAATTGTCGGATAAATTCACGGAACTGCTGGCATTTACTAAAAAACAGGGTGTTGTTTCATTCGACAATAACGGTGGGAATATCGTCTTCGACAGATTGAATAAACTTTCGAGCGCATTAACTGAAACGCAACTGGTGGCTCTGAACGCAAAGGCCGATTTCGAAGCGGTCCAAAGCATGGCGAACGACCCGGAAAAAATCCGGCAGTTCGCCGGTGCTTCCACAGGCTCGGGTATTCTTGTATTCGGAAGTGACCGAGAAACCCAACTAAGAGCAGAACTAAGAAATGCCGAAACGGAATTGGAAGACACAAGATACCATTGCACAGAAGATCACCCATCTGTTCAGGCGATCCATTCGAAGATTGATCGCATCAAGCAGGAACTTAATGATCAGAGCAGACAATTTGCCGATGCTTATATCGAAGTCACGCAGTTACGATGGATGGCGGCCAAACAAAGAGAAGATGAATTAGCAGCGTCATTTGAGAGCCAATACCAGGCGGCACAAAAGTTAGGAGTTAAAGCCGCCGAGTATACCGTACTCCAGTCGGAATTAAAGCGTGCCGAAAGAGTTTGTGAAATTCTTGATGATCGCATTAAAGAACTCAATGTTACTGAGGATACGGGAGCATTAAATATCAGTATATTGGAAGTCGCACGCCCCGCAGGCAGCCCCTCAAAACCACAAAAGGCCAGAATAATGACAATGGCCCTGATCATGGGACTGGTATTCGGCACGGGTCTCGCTTTCCTTCGTGATTGGATGGACTATCGACTACATTCCTCCGAAGAGATAACAGCCTTGCTCGGTGTTCCAGTTCTCGGCGAAGTGCCGGCAATATCAGAAGGCCAAAGGATAGTTACAACCCAGGGGCAGGAAGTATGGCTCAAGCTTAAGACTTTCTTTGTTAGTAAATTTCAACCCGAAAAAGCTGAAAAATTCACAACTTTACACAAACCGAAAAGCAAACTCAGGAAACAGACTCTTATGGCTCAAGCCAGAATATATAGAGCCATGCAGGCATCAGATGAAACCAAAACACAACATGTAACTATCGGCACATCGGAGACAAAAAGCGTCAAGACAAGTTCTGAAATGCAAACCATTATCGAACGCGGCCAGATCGTGCGTCTCAAACCGAAATCAATCGTAGCTGAGGCTTACCGAACGATACGAACCTCTATATTTTTTGGAGTACCCAAAGGCGGAGCAAAAACAATTCTTATCACTTCGCCCGCTCCCGGCGACGGTAAAACCACTCTCGTCAGTAATCTGGCTATCACCATGGCACAGGCCGGACAAAGAACATTGATTATTGATGCCGACCTGCGTAAACCAAAACAGCATAAGATTTTTAACGCCAGCAGTGAACCCGGTTTAGCCAGCGTGCTTGCCGGAACGATCAGATTGGATGAGGCTATCCAACCCGGCTCCGTCACTGGGCTGGATTTGTTATCGTGTGGCCCGCAAGTACCTAATCCATCTGAAATACTAAACAGCGAGACATTCGCCCTGATATTAGAGAACCTGACTAAATGCTATGACCGGATAATCATAGATTCGCCGCCGGTCGTGCCCGTGGCCGACAGTCAGATTATTGCCGCAAGGTGTGACATTGTTCTGTTGGTCGTCAGAGCAGAAAAAACCACAAGGAGACTTGTTCAGCGAGCACGCGATAATCTTGTAAGTGTCGGCGGACACCTGCTCGGGACTATTGTTAATGATGTAGCACAAAAACGCGGCCGTTATGGATATTACGGCAGATATCACAGCAGCTATGGTTACGGAGGTTACGGTTACGGAGGCTACGGCTACGGCAGCTATTACGGCGAGGACAGCAACACTGAAAGCAAACAAGAATATGAACAAAAAGTAAGCGTATAAATAAAATTATGGGGGACGTTTTTGTGACATTTTCTATTGTTAAAATCTCACAACAAAACGTGATAAGGAAAAAGTTTCTTAAATTTAACCTGTAGATTCTTTCAGAAATCGCTCCTGAATAAAAAGCTTAAAAATGACTAAGTTAATCAATGAAGATTTGAGTATCAATAAAGAAAAGAACCGGCACAAAGCAGAAAAAGCCATGTTCGTCGATATCCATTGCCATTGCCTGCCCGCTCTTGATGACGGTCCCAAAACAAAATATGAGGCCCTTGCCCTGTGCCAAATGCTTGTTGACGACGGTGTAACTACCGCCATTGCAACACCACATCAGCTCGGCCAATTCGATGGCTGCAATGAAGCAACAGAAGTAAGAGAAGCAGTTTCCATGCTCAATAGAGAACTGGAAACACATAATTTACCGCTTACAATTCTGCCGGGTGGAGATGTTCGTGTGGATGAACGAATTTACCAGCTAATCGAGTCCGACAAAATTCTTACCCTTGCCGACGGCAGAAAGTACATACTTCTCGAACTTCCATCCGGGATATTTATTGATATTGAACCCCTGCTTCTCGAACTGGCTTGCCTGGGTATTCATGGCATCATATCGCATCCCGAGCGACACTTTATCCTTAGCAAACAATACAACATTATACCCAAATGGTTGGGGAACCCCGCTTATTTACAGATTACAGCCGGCAGCCTGCTGGGTGAATTTGGACCAAGTGCCAAAAAAGCTGCGTGGCATTTTTTAAGCTTAGGATGGGTCTCAATCGTGGCAACAGATTGTCACAATCTGAGCAGTCGCAGACCCCGGATGAAAACAGCATTCAAATATATCTGTGAAAAATTCGGATATGAAATCGCCCATCTGGTCTGCATCGAGAATCCACTAAGAGTATTGGAAGGTCGGAATATAACAAGTGTCGTATCCCAGGAAAAAAGGGAGCATATTAATGCCAAAAGAATGTCAGATAACCTTCGAAGATAATATTTCAGCAGGCAAATTCGACTTTGTTATCGAATGTCTGTTTATCAGCCTTCTGGCTTTCATGCCTCTCGCCTTTGGAGTGGTTCATGCATGGAGTGAAGAGGTCGTTGTTATATTATCCTCCACGATTGTAATCTGCTTTCTGCTTAAACTTTTTTTATACAAAAATCAGCGTATCATCTGGTCCTGGGTATATGTGCCTCTTTGCGCCTTTTTAATTCTTGTTGTCATCCAGCTTATTTCGCTGCCCGCATGGCTGGTTAATATTATCTCGCCCAATACTCTTGCACTAAGAAAAGAACTTCTGCGCGATCTGCGAAATGCCGACGAAATACTCAAGTCGATGCCCTTAAGCTTTTATCCCCACGCCGCTAAACATGACCTTCGATTGATACTGGCGGTCGCCGGAATGTTTGTGGTTGTCTTAAATGTCTTTCGCCGCCCCGAGCAGATAAAACGGCTCCTGAGAGCTATAACAATCATCGGAGCAGTAATCGCCGTTATTACTCTGGCACAAAATCTTTTTGGTAACGGAAAAATCTACTGGTTGATACCCAACAGGTATTCAAAAAGCTATTCGGGGCCGTTCGTTAATCACAGCAATTACGGACAATTTATGAACTTATCAATCGGAGCTGCACTTGGTCTGATTATGGTGAAACTGCATGAGGTTTTCGGAAACAGGAAAGTTACTTTACCCAACGTACTGGAGTACTTCAGTTCCGCTTCCGCAATATCACTGTGGCTGCTTATCGCAATGGTCGGCGTCGGTACAACAACGGTCTTCATATCACTTACACGAGGCGGCATGATCGGCATGCTTGTTGCAATGGGTATTACCACAATATTTATTTCATCGAAACAACATCTCAGAAGTCACGGCTGGACAATGGTTGTTATAGCAATAATCTCATTTACCTGTATTTTATATATAGGTTTTGACGCTGTTTATAACCGTCTGGCCACACTGAGAGATTTAAACGAAGCCGGAACAGCCCGGCTGCAAATGCTCAAAGACACAACCGCAGCATGGTCAAAGTATCCACTACTTGGGACCGGACTGGGAACATATTCTATTGTTTACCCGATGTTCGACCACTCACAGATAGCCGTTCCGGCCACACATGCAGAAAACGAATACGCCCAGACAGCCGAAGAAACCGGGTTGATTGGCCTGGTTTTGTTGATTGTATTTGCAGCAATTATATGGTTCCATTTCTTCCGTAATATCCGTCGCACGAACCATCCCATCTTCTCGGTAGCCTACGGTCTGGGTTTCGGTCTGCTGGCAATACTTTTACATAGTTTTAGCGATTTCGGTCAGCATCTGCCGGCAAACGCATTCCTGTCCGCCATTTTCTGTGCACTACTAATAGCTGTGGCCCGATACGGTCAAACCGACAATTTAATTACAATAAAAGCTGCATTCTGGAAAAATAAATTAACAAAAACAGTCATCTTTTTATGCGTGTCCGGAATCTGTATATGGGCTTTTTTAGGTGCAAATAACAGTCGTCTCGCCGAGGTGCACCGAAATAAAGTTCATACCCTTGAGAAAAGACTCGCAAAAACAAACTGGCAGGGAACAGAAGCCACATACGCAGATTTACTATCTAATGCTTCCGCTGTCCTTGTCTACGAGCCTGAAAATGTGAAAAACCTGTACCTGTTCAATGTGTACCGCTGGCGGTCAATAAACCAGACTGAAAATCCCGATATTTCAAATATTCATACTTCCGAAGATTCAATGCCGGTCGTTCGCGATATCGTTGAACAGCTCCACAAAGCAAACACATTATGTCCGACATACGGGCCGGCCTATACATTAGCCGGGCAAATAGAGAAATTTATCCTTAACGATGACTCCGGTGCAGGCAGAATAAGAAAAGGCTTTCTTCTGGCCCCCTGCGATCCGATAGTTTGTTTTACCGCCGGTTATCTCGATTTTGTAGAAGGAAAATACGAAGATTGTACAGCTAAATTTGATAAAGCAGTACAGCTCGACGAAAGATTGTTTAAGGATGTTGTATCGATATATGTCAACGACCTGAGTCGTCCATACCTGGCTCTGTCACTGGCCGGGAATAACATTACCCGGCTCAATCATGTCACCAATGTTTTCAGAGAAGCGCAATATCACGATCTCGCACAGCAGAGTTGGGAGAAAACACAAAAATTACTACAGGATATATGTTCTCAGCCCAAGACACCCTCATGGGCTTTGGTTAATTTAGCCGGTATCTATAAAGAGCAGGAAAATACCGAAGCGGCGATAGAATGTTATCGTCGGGCCTTGACGCTCGATTACACCCAGATCCCCTGGCGAATTGAGCTGGCAAAATTACTTGCAGAAAAGAAAAGAATGCCGGAGGCAATGCGCGAAGCAAGGATATGTCTCAGAATTCGCCCCGGCTCTGAAGAGGCTGAGAAACTTGTAGCAGATTTTTCGATGTTCCCTGCTACATGGGGTAAAGATACCGTCCAGCGATGAAACAATAAAAGTGAAGCATGTTTGTTTTTAAAGCAAGCTGAGATATTGAATATTACAGATAAAAAAATCCGCGTCGGGACACCGACGGGGACGGAGTGTGCGCAGAGGTCATTCTCTTAAATAAACCTGTCATATAAAATAATGAATATTTTCCTGTCCGCATATCTCGGCTCAACAATACTTTCAATAATAAGCACATCGATTATTATCCGGTTCGCACAGCGATCCAATATTATGGATACGCCGGACATACGCAAGATTCATTCGAAACCGGTACCCCGGGTTGGAGGAGTCGCGATTTTTGTATCGGTTATCGGCATTATTATTCCAGTGCTTTTTCTAACAGACGTTAACAGTGATACTCCCCTGCTTGCCGGCTCTAAAACCGTTTTCCTGCTGTTGGCCGTTAGCTTGATATTCCTTGTGGGCCTTGTTGACGACATACTGGGACTAAGGGCAAAAATTAAGCTTTCAGTACAGGTTGTAGCTGCACTTATTGTATGCGGCGTTGGTATTCGTATTAATTCAGTTACGATTACCGATTCGCTCATTGTTCATTTCGGCTGGTTTTCATGGCCGATTACGGTCTTTTGGATTGTCGGCCTGACAAACGCCGTAAATTTGATCGACGGCCTTGATGGGCTTGCTGCGGGTATTTGTGCCGCCGCCTGCGGAGTTATAACAATACTCACACTGCTCTTCGGAATGCCAGTAATGACAATAATCATGCTTTCCTTGCTCGGGGCGTTAACAGGCTTTTTATTCTTTAATTTCAATCCGGCAAAAGTATTTATGGGAGATTCAGGCAGTTTGTTCCTGGGCTTCACTATAGCATCTTCAAGCATACTATGTGCTTCCAAAACCGAGACTATCGTCGGACTGGCTTTGCCGGTTCTGGCTTTAGGAATTCCCGTTTTTGATACATTGTTCAGTATGTTACAAAGATTTCTAGATCGCAGGTCCATACTTTCGCCGGATCGCAGTCATTTTCACCACAGGCTTTTGGCCCTCGGTCTTCACCAGCGTCACGTTGTAATTATCGCTTACGGTTTGACCCTGTTTGCCGCGGGTCTCGGAATGTTTATGCTGCTTACCCGCAATGTCCAGACGATAGTGGTTTTTACTTGTATCCTTCTTTTATTAATTATCGTTTTCAGATCCATCGGTTCGGTAGGATTGAAAGAGACGATAGTAAACATCAGGCAAAAAAGTACAACCTCAAACCAGAAAAAACAGGAAAAAGAAAATTTCGAAAAAGCTGTGCTCTATTTCCAGCAGGCAAGAAAATTCGATGAGTGGTGGCAGGCGGTTTGTCTTGCCGCGGACAAAATGGATTTTCTAAGCAGTCTGCTGCCTTTAACTAATCGCGATGGAACGAAACGAACGTTATGTTGGGAAAAAAATAATAACAATATCGACACAGACGAGATTGTTAAAATGACCGTCCCGATCCACGACCGTCGCGCCAGTTCAGCGCTTAACCTTGAGGTTCGGGTTCATGCGAACGGCTCTCTTGAATCAGCCGGCCGCCGTCTGACTTTATTCGGTCGATTATTGGAAGAATACAGTGTGGCAAAACTAAACACTGAGGTACACTGACTATTATAAAACACGGATAGTCACTGAGGGACTTTCCGTAATTGTCAGCGTCCTATGTAGTCCGTGATAGTCCATGTCATTAATTGTTATAGAAAATTCGTTTTTTTGAAATCGACTTGTCATTATGATAAGTAAGTTAGGAATGAGATGGGTTTGCTTTTCATGAGGGCGAGATTATTTCATTGTGTAATTCTGAAATTTCAGGTTTGCACCGAGATATTGCAGACCTGAAGTGAGTTAAATTAAGCCAACATCGCAGATCGACACTTATACAGCTGCTAAGAACGTCCTGTTGCGGCCTATAAGATCGAACGGCGCGAGCGTCCTTCGGGCGACTGGATGTTGGTGAGTATGGCAATAGAGTCCGAGGCCACACTGAACAATCAGGAGCGGGGTAAGGACTGGGAGTATCGCATCTTCGCCACGAACAAGGCAGGTGAAAGCGTAACCTCAAACACGGTTGCAGCAGTACTTTAGCGGTTTAACGGTAGTACGGTGACACGGTGGTACAGTAAAACCGTCACACTGTCAAACCGTCATACTGACACGACTGTCACAACGTCAAACTATCATACTGACATACTGTCATACGGAACAACGTCTTTTAGTGTTTTTGACTACTGCCGTCTTTAGTTTCTATCCGCTATTCGCTAAACTGCCCGAACTGCGAACCACGAAAAGCTGTTATAGTAGCGGCCAAATATGCGAACGCCAGCCGCTCGAAGCCAAAGCTTCACCAGCCTCCAACATTTAAAGTGGTAAGACATACGCAACATTCTCTCCTAATCAGCCTTATAGGCATATGAATGTAAAATCAGCTTTGTGGATATCATAGAGAGCTACCGAAATATCTTAATATTCAGAATAGGGCAATTGGGGGATACCATTGTTTGTCTTCCAGTTTTTCAGGCCATACGAAGACAGTTTCCTGTAGCCCATATTGTGATGTTAGTGGATGACCATCCTGGGGTAAACTTTGTTACTCCTGCGGACGTTCTTCCCGAGGGCATTGTTGATGAATACATAGGATATCAACCTGGAAATAACAGCCAAATTGTCTCTTTGATTAAGAAGTTAAATGAGATACGACGGCATAAATTTGATGCATTGATCTACTTAGCACCCCGACAGCGACAAACATGGCAAATAAGACGGGATAAGATATTTTTCAGACTTGCAGGAATTCGACATTATATAGGAGCAGATAAAATAGAAAGCCTCCCAGATATCAGCAAATCAAGGAGGCCTTTAGCTGTTCTGGAACATGAGCTTGATCATTATATGTATAGACTAGAAGCATCAGGAATTGAGGTACCCCCATTGCGGAAGCGACATATAGATCTTTGTTTAACTTCTGAAGAGATTGCCAATGCAAGAAAGAGTCTTTCAGAAAAAGTTGGGGAAGATTGGGAGAGTAAAGTCTTGCTTGGTGTGTGTCCTGAGGCGAAATGGCCTTCAAAAATATGGGCGAAAAACAGATATTTAAAAGTGCTAAAAAAGTTAAATGATTCCCATGGTGGATTCCCTATAATTCTAGGATCAAGTTCAGAGTCTCAATTAGGAGACTACCTCATTGATAGACTTGGAACTGGTATCAATGTTGATAGCACTCTAAAAGTTAGAGAATCGGCTGCGGTACTGAAATTCTGCCGGCTCTATTTAGGAAATGATACTGGTGCAATGCATCTGGCTGCAGCTGTTGACACGCCTTGTGTTGTGGTCTGTTCGGCTCAGGACTGGCCCGGACGCTGGTATCCCTATGGGCAGATTCATCAAGTTATTAGAAAGTCTGTACCTTGCGAGGGATGCTTACAAGCAGAATGCCCTCTTGATCATCAGTGTATGAATAGTATCTCGGTTGAGGAAGTCTTCACCGCATGTTGTGATATACTTGATAGGTAGTAATCATGTGTGGAATTGCAGGAATAGTCGCTTTTACCAATAGAGACAAACATTACTACGATCAATGTAGCCGGATGGTTCAAGTGCAGCGACACCGGGGGCCGGATGATTTCGGAATTGTAACAGTATCGGAATATCCGCAATGTGTTTTCGGGCACACCAGGTTGTCGATTATTGACCTCTCCTTGGGCGGACATCAGCCGATGCATGATCAGCAAACTGGAAACTACTTGGTTTTCAATGGTGAAATTTACAATTACCGGGAACTACGGAGTGAATTAAAACAGCAAGGGCATTGTTTCGAAACAGATTCGGATACAGAGGTAATATTAAAAGCATATGCCCAATGGCGGGACGATTTCTGTAAACACCTGCATGGTATGTTTGCTTTTGCGCTATGGGACAGCTCCAAGAAGAGATTGCTGTTGACGCGTGATCGTCTGGGGATCAAACCGCTTTATTATTATAAAACTAACGGTCTATTGATATTTGCTTCGGAGGTACGTGCACTTATCGAGTCAGATTTAATAAAGAGAAAGCTGGATATCAAAGGCTTGCTTTCTTATTTATCCTATGGTTCTGTTCAGGAACCATATACTTTAGTTGAAGGAATAAAATCATTATCCCCGGCTCATTTCATGACAGTTGAAGATGAAAAGGTGAAATGCCAATCGTATTGGGATCTATCTTTTCAGATTAAAGAACGCTCGGTAATGGAAGTGAATGAATTAGTCAAGGAAAAGTTACAACAAGCAGTGAAAAGCCGCTTAATCGCTGATGTACCTTTGGGAGCATTTTTAAGTGGGGGTATTGATAGTACGGCCATAGTGGCTCTCATGCAGAGAGCATCGTCTCGACGAATCAAGACTTTTAGTATTGTTTTTGATGATGAGAAAACTGATGAACGAAGGTACTCAAGACTCGCATCTCAACGATTGGGCTGCGAGCATACTGAGCTTGAATTATCAGGCTCAATTGTGAAAACAAATTTGACCAAAGCGATGGATGCATTTGATCAGCCGAGTGTTGATGGTTTGAACACTTGGTTTGTCTCAAAGTTGACGAAAGATGCTGGGTTGACGGTGGCGCTTTCAGGTGTAGGTGGGGATGAGGTTTTTGCAGGTTATGAAGGATTCAGCAAGCCATTGCTTATTGAGCGGCATGCTTCTACCCTGAAAAAATTTCCAAGATTTTCCGGTACCTTAATGAGCCGGTTTGGAAATTCTGAAAAGTTCCGTAAAATTGGAGAGATGATTAATTATTCTGAGCACCCATATTTTTTGTCCCGGCAGGTATTTTCCAATTTGCAGGCTGAAAAACTTCTGGTTTCTGAGTTGCTTCCTGACAATCTTGACTGGTTTCCAGTTGAAGCCCGGCAATTGGCACAGAAAAGCCTTTCGCTTAGTCCGATTAATCGTACTTCGTTGCTGGAGATGAATACTTATATGCGGTCAACGCTACTGCGGGATACTGACCAGATGAGTATGGCCCATTCACTGGAAATTCGAGTTCCACTGATTGATCACGAACTGGTAGAACTCATGATGTCAATTCCTGGAGAGATGAAGTTGGATACCGTTACCGCTAAGCCACTGCTGGTTGCTGGCGCTAATGGGGACATCCCCAGTGAATGTATATACAGGTCTAAACAGGGATTTGTCTTGCCATTTGAGAAATGGTTTTCCGAAGAATTAAGAGAAGACATGAAGCACTTTTTTCTTAAACCAGGACAGGGACTATACCAGGAAAACGCTTTGAAAAAGATGTGGTGTCATTACGAGCGAGGCAAAGTCAACTGGTGTCGTGTTTGGGCCCTTTATGTTCTCAACTACTGGATAACAAAATATGGTATTTCGCTTTGATTATATCCAAATCATCGTAGGCACCAATTTATATGAAAGACCTCGGAAAAAGGGCCAAACAAGCGGTATTGTGGAATACCGGATTCAATGTGTTCCGTGATGCGATACAGTTTGGGATAATGCTTATCCTTGTGAGGATTATTCCAGTAGCGGAATATGGTAAATTAACGTTGCTGACCAGTATTCTTGGCTTTATCAGTATTTTTTCTCACAATAGTTTTATTGCTCATACTATTCAAATTAGGGATTATCGTGATGTTTGCTATCAATCTCATTTTACTGCTGGAATAGTGATTCAGCTTGTGGCATTCTTATTGACGAACGTTACGGCTTTTGTTATGCGTTATTTGGGTGGCGGGGCTCAGGTCTCCAGTGTACTGCATATTGTATCTCTTGTTTTTATCCTAGAGCTTCCCTGTGGGTTGAGACGCAAAATGCTAGAGCGTGCCCTCGATTGGAAAAAAATGAGAATACTCCACGCGGTAGGAATATTCTCCAGCAGTTTATTATCTGTTCTGTTGGCAATGAAGGGATTTGGAGTCATTGCGTTGTTAGTGCCTACTTTACTAGTTCCCATCCCATTTATTGTTGACCTTTTTTTGATTGAGAAGTGGCGACCTACATGGCAGTGGTCTTCGGCTAAGTACCGTGGAGCGTGGTCATTTGGCTTAAATCGCATTGTCAGTGACTGTTTTGAAAAGGGAAAACAGTTAATTCAAACCTCAATGATGACCAGTGCCATGGGGTATACTGTTGTCGGTTTTGCTGGCAGGGCAAATGGTTTAGGAGTAATATTTTGTTATAAAATGTCATTCCAATTGCTATTTGCCATCTACCCGATCATGACCAAGATTCCGATTGCATCAGAACGCTTTAGGCGGGTTGCTGGGTTGATCCTTCGGATTGTAGCATGGTCTGTGATTCCCGTTGCCGTGATATTCTCTCTTTTATCAAGTCCTATCATCTCTGTAATTTATGGGAGTAAGTGGTTGAGTGTCATTCCTTTACTACCGCCAGCAATGGCCTTTGCTGCTGCCTTGTCAATTGGTTTGGCGGCCTATCGGTTGGCACTTTCAAATGAGCAGAAAAAATGTTGCTTGCTGGTAGATGGGATCATTTTTATAGGCACGCTTGTATGTTTATTGACCCTTATGGACAAAGGGATAAGAGTTTTGATGATTGGATTGGCGGTAAACTCCGTTGTTTATATGTGTGCAAGTTTTGTTGTTCTTTTGTTTGGAAGGGGGACGGATTGGAGTGGTATAAAAAATGCGATGTTTCCGCCCGTAATTGGCGTTGGCGTGGCCTGTGTTTTGGCAAAGACGGCCTTTGGTCTTTTAAAGATTATTCCGGATAGTTTTGTCTTTGCTGTGATATTTGGAATGATATACATTACAGTCTATCTCTGTGCACTTCGTCTTTTTTTTGCCAAACAGCTTTTGGAATTGGTGGTATATTTGCCGGGAAAGAGCTTAATTCTACCAATATTGAAATTCAAAACTACGGCGAATTAATAGAATCTCAAGGAAACATGAGGAGAGAAATGAGTGGTTTGTTTATTGGTTTCTCAAGACCATATGGTTGCGAAGATGTTTTGAGAGAACTTTCGTTTGCAAAAACAACTGTGCATTCCACATGTAGTTGTGATGGTATCGATATCGGGGTTACACGGGTTGATGACTTGGGTCTATGGGCCCCTGCATCAGATCCTTTGAGCGGCACGTACGTTGCGTTGGGAGGCCGCCTCGCGTTTGAAGAAGCTGAATGGAACAAGTCTCGGCAGTTGCCGTTTGAAGGTGGCAGGGCCTGCAAACTGGTGATGGATAAATGGCTTGAATCGCCTGAATCACTGAGTGATGAACTTAATGGCACCTATTGTGTGGTAATTTATGACTCTCATAAGAGACGGCTCCATCTTTGGACAGATCGACTTGGTGTGTTCCCCATGTATTATTGCCCCAAGGGGCCTTTTGTGTTGTGTTCGCATCCGGACGTGCTTGCGGATGAATTGAAGCGGTACGGATATTCGCTCGAATGGGATTTTGTTACATTTGCTGAATCTATTAGTACCGGTTCCGGCGTTCATCCATTTACCTTCTACAAAGGAATGGAGCAACTCGATGCGGCTTCTCACTATATTTGGCGGATTCAAGATGGGCGTGCCGTTCATGAAGAGCACTCGTCTTACTGGAAGCCGAAATACCTCGAACGCGTTCCTAATGAAAGTGAAGAGGTGTTGATTCATGAACTGGCAGAAGCATTTCGCAGTGCTATGCGAAGACGCACTGCCCCGACGTTGGGAAAAACGGGAGTTTTTCTCAGTGCAGGGGCTGATTCACGCGGAATTCTCTTTGGTGCGCCGCGGCCATCCGAGATGGAATGCATGACGTTTTATGACCAATACAACATTGAGGTAAAAACGGCCCAAAGGTTGACAGCGGTCGCACAGGCCGAGCATCATACCTGGCAACGAGACCCAGAATACTATCCGAGAACTGCAGCGGAAACAATGAGAATTGCCGGAGGCATGTGGATATCGATTGACAGTCATTATTTGGGTTTTCAAAACAAGTTGGAGGCTTTAAATTTCGGAGGGGTCTATACGGGGTGTTATGTGGATTGCCTATTTAAAGGCCTTGCGTTCAACCGTAGACACCGTTTGTTTATGGGCAAGCCGTTGCCTCTGTATGATTTTGCTGATTTTAATTTCTCCTTTTATCACGCGCATACCAATTTGCGTTATAAATGGCAAGAGTTGGTCAATCACCGGCTTGAAACGCGATTTCCGCCAAATTTGCGTTCTAACAGTAACAGCAACCGACTGGCAATTGAAGATTTACGAATGAGACCTATGTCAAGAGGGGCGGGTTTTTCCGGACGTGCAGTATTGCTGAGAACTTTGCCCTGGGATCATGTTATTTCCGACAAAGATGTTTTAGACGTTTATGGAAGAATACCGGCTAAGCATAAGCTCAATGGTGTTTTGTTCGGCAAAGCTATTGCCGTGATTACCGGAGAACGTGCTTCAAAAATCAAAAATAACAACTACTGTGCCCGGGTTGATGCTTCGGAAGCCAAACGGGCTCGTCAATTTATGTTGGGGGTGATAAAACGAAAGATATCTAAAGTTGTGTTTCCACGTAAACAGTTGACTGGCATTGCCACTGTTGGTTCATGGCCTGATTGGCATTATGTTGTCTCGAACAGTAGAATAATAGATGAAATATGGAGTATGCCGAGTGCAAGCGAGAAGGAGTTTTTTGTCGATCTCATAGGATATGATCCATGGTCGAAGTCCCTGGCTGAATGGGGCGCGGGCGATCACATATTTTTCATGAGACTATTCTCGCGATTGTTATGGATGCGACAACGCAGGGTTTTATAATTCTGTGAACGCAATCATGAGGCAAGAATTTAATATTTTCGGGACATTTAGGTGGTAAGCACCTCTAAAGGAAAACACGATGACTATTAAGGGGAAAATGTATCCCGAAGCCAGATTTGGCGGATTCACGGATATCGATGGAACGGTAGCTTTCTATAACAGGGTCAATTCACTTCTTGATGGCTATTTTGTTGTTCTTGATGTTGGTTGCGAAAGAGGCTCATATAATGAAGATATGGTGCCTCTTAGGAGGAATCTCCGAATTCTGAAAGGAAAGGTTGCTAAAGTTATTGGAATCGATGTTGATAAAGATGCTCATGATAATCCGTTTTTGGATGAATTTTATCAGATACAAAATGATTCATGGCCTGTTGAGAGCAATTCCATTGATCTAATTGTCTGCGATAATGTTTTGGAGCACATGCAGAATCCGGATATGATATTTTTGGAGATCCGACGCGTTTTAAAAAATGATGGCTATTTGTACATAAGAACACCAAATCGATGGTCCTACATTGTGCTAGCAGCGACGCTTATTCCCAACAAGTATCACTCAAAATGACATCTGTTGTACAAGATGGGAGAAAAGAGGAGGATGTCTTTCCAACGACTTACAAGTGTAATAGTATCCGGATATTAAGGAACATCATGAGAAGGAATGGTTTCGAGTGCGTTGTGTATGGGTATGAAGCCGAGCCATCCTATCTTTCTTTTTCAAAGATTGCCTATTTTTGGGGTGTTCTGCACCAAAAGGTTTCTCCAGGATTTATGAAACCTGTGATATTTGCATTTGGAAAAATCAAGAAAGACATTTCTTAAAAATGGGCTACAAATAAAAAACGGGGGCAAAATATGGAAAAGGCTCAGTATATCCAGTACGGATGCGGTTGTTCTGCTGCCAACAACTGGAGGAATTTTGACGCCTCTCCGACGTTACGTTTTGAACGTATTCCAATTATCGGGAAATTGTACAACAAGAATGAGTCTCGATTTCCAGAAGGCGTTGAGTATGGAGATATTGTTAAAGGTTTACCAGTAAAAAGAAAGTCTTGTCAGGGTGTTTACTGTTCCCATGTACTTGAGCATCTCTCGCTTCAGGATATTAGGATTGCATTATCTAACACGTACGAAATTCTTCATGAAGGTGGAATTTTCCGATTGGTAATGCCCGACCTTGAGCAGTGTATTAGAAATTATTCCCGTAATGATTCTCACGAAGCGGCAATAACTTTCATGAAAGACACATCTTTGGGGGAAGAGAAAAGATGCAGGGGGTTGAGAGGACTAATATTTGGTTTGATCGGCAACAGTAAGCATCTCTGGATGTGGGACTACAAATCAATTGAGCACGAGCTTGGACAGGCTGGTTTTAAAGAGATTAGAAGAGCTCAGTTCCGAGATTCTATTGACGCTATGTTTCAGGCGGTTGAAGATGTATCCAGATGGCAAGGCTGTCTGGGGGTGGAGTGTAGAAAGTAGCATTTGGTCGTAATTGATAACGGGTTGTCAACATTATGGTTTTTCAAATCGTTATAAGGTTGTTTTATGCGGGTTGCAGTATTAACAAGTCATCCTATTCAGTATCAGGCCCCGTGGTTTAGGTCGCTGGCGAAGGAAGTTGATTTGGAGGTGTTTTTTGCCCACCGCCAAACGCCAACAGGGCAGGCTGCTGCCGGTTTCGGGATTGAGTTTGAGTGGGACGTTGATTTATTAGATGGGTATTCCTACACTTTTTTGGAGAATATATCAAAGAAGCCTAGCGTCAATCATTTTTGGGGCTGCAATACCCCTGAAATTGCGATGCGCATTGCAAGCGGGAAGTTTGATGCGGTTATTATTTTCGGCTGGAATTTGTATTCATACTTGCAGGCTCTTTGTGCTTGTCGTAGGCAGAATTTACCTTTGTTTGTACGCAGTGATTCACAGTTAGTAACATCAAGGAGTCTCGCAAAACGAGTTCTCAAGGTGCCTCTCTATCGTTGGTTGATGAAGCAGTTTTACGGATTCTTTTATGTCGGCCAGAGGTCAAAAGAGTATTATCGTTACTACGGTGCGCCTGAATCAAGGCTTTTCTTTTCTCCTCATTGTATTGACAATTCATTATTTCGTAACAACTTAAACAAATGTAATGATACTTTAGATCAAACGGACAAAGGTGGCACTGTATTGCTGTTTGTTGGGAAGTTTATTCCTAAAAAAAGACCCCAAGACGTTATTCTGGCGGTGTCATTATTAAAGAAACGAGGAATTAACGCCTCAGGTGTTTTTGTTGGATCGGGCCCAATGGAAAGCAAATTGCGGGAATTGGCGACGGAGCTTGGAATAGCACACGATATATATTTTGAAGGATTCAAGAATCAGAAAGAGATTGTCGCCTATTACTGTGAAGCGGATATTCTAGTACTTCCTTCAGATGGAGGAGAAACATGGGGTCTTGTTGTTAACGAAGCAATGGCATGTGGGCTTCCAGCTATTGTTTCGAATGAGGTCGGTTGTGCTCCGGACTTGATCGAAGTGGGTAAAACAGGCGAAGTTTATGAAATGGGTAATATTCAAGAATTAGTTGCAGCAATAGAGCGTTTTATACCAATATGTCGTTCTAAAGAGGTTAAAAAAGCTGTTGCAGAAAAGAGTGCTTCTTATTCGGTAGATAGAAGTACGGATGGGGTTTTGGAAGCATTCGTTGCATTAGGCAAATAAGCTGTAATGAAGATATTGTTAGGTGAGTCATGCTTGCTACGATAAAAAATAAGTGTAAAGAGTGGATTCTGTCCGGAAATCATAATGCGGTTGGGAAGCAGGCTTGCTTGAAATGCATTAAGCCTGGCGACAGTATTTTGGATATAGGGCCCGGACAGGGGGAAATCTTAAATGCGATCTATTCCCAATTTGGAAATTCTGTGAAATTGTCCGCAATTGACAGGCATCAGTTTGTACTGGAGAATTGCCCGACGAACACAGAATTGATCAAGATGGATTTAGGAATACTTGGGGATTATCAAGACGGCATAAATCAGATGCCTGTTCCGGACCATTCTTTTGATGTAATTATTTTAACCGAGGTCATTGAGCATATTACTTTTCCCCAATTATTTTTAGCGGAAATATCGCGAATAATCAACCCCGATGGATATTTTATTGTCTCCACTCCCAATATTCATTGCTTGGGGAATCGTTTGGCGGTCTTGTTTGGCATGGACAAAGTATTTCCGAGGGTTGGACAAGAGGGATTTTTGACGAAACTTGATTTCGATGCGTATGGTCATGTGGCACACTATTCTAAGGCGTCACTTAAACAAATGATTGGTCCCTGGTTTGAGATAGAGTTCTTTACAGGGGCGGGATTTAAAGTTCCTGCGCTGCGTTATATGCAGCCGGTTCTGGCTTAACTGTTGCCTACCCTTGCTAATAATCTGGTTATGATATGCCGTAAGAAAGGTGGGTTGGCAACCGGGATAAAGTGCGTTATTTGTCCTTTAAAGAAATCCAATCAGCTAATACTGCCTGACAACAGATGTCTTCATCCTCAGGCCCACTCGAAAACATGCAACAGTTGTGAGCACTTTCATAAGGATTTCCTCCATAAAAGGAACCGAAAAAAACGGAGAGGTTATGTGCCAGAAGGAAATTAGTATAGACTGAACAGATGAAGAATCCTCTTTCGCATATTAAACCTGAAGCGCCGTTTCATTTGCTTCGAAGTTTTATGTTTCATTTTTCCAGCCATGTTGTGAGAAAGTCTGTTTCAAGGTCATATTTAGGGTTCTGTGCTTATGTGAATGGCCTGTCCAGTTTTTCTTTGGAAAAAAATAGTCAGATCGTGTTTGACAATGAGGGTTTTCTGGTATTTGGAACAGAGAGAAGCAGCTTCCGGGGATGGGCTGGACGTACTGCCATGTATATAAGAAAATATGGCGAACTGCATATAAAGGGATACAATCAGATTGGGCGTGGTTCGCTGGTTTGGATTTTAGAAAATGGAAGAATTGAATTCCAGGGAGAAACTTTTACAACTGGTAATAACATGATTATCTCCAAACAGTCGGTCACCATTGGTAAAGAATGTGCAATCGCCTGGGGAGTGACCATTTGTGACCATGATTTTCACAAGCTTTACAAAAATGGGATACAAAAGACCGAGACCGCTCCTGTTGTAATAGGCGATAGAGTTTGGCTTGGTATGAATGCCACGATATTAAAAGGGGTGACCATCGGAGAAGGTGCTGTTGTAGGAGCCGGCGCAGTTGTGACAAAAGATGTCCCCCCAGGTGTTATGGTAGGAGGTAATCCTGCTAGAGTGATAGATGAAGGAATTGAATTTAGAGGGTGATGAGGCGTATTGTGAGTAACATCAGAGACATCAAGGTTTTAGCTATACTTGGTTATGAGGCATTTTATGGTGGCGAGCGTGCAAATCTAAAAGTTATTAAAATGATTAGAGATGGCGGTGTTGCCGTAGAGTGTGTTGTCGTCAAGAATGGTGGAAAACTGCTGAAGGAAGCTTTGACTGAAGGAAGCTTTGTTTATCATCCGGCAAGATTCGGACCCAGTTTTTTTGGGTTGTCAGGCAATCCAGTTCATTATATGAAAAATCTTATTGGAATGATTTTAGTTGCCTACAAAGTTATTCAGGTGTCCAGAACATTTAGGCCCACTCATTTATATGTTCCAAATTATATACAGTTTTTATATGTATGGTTTAGTTTGGCCTGGATCAAGGCCGATGTTGTTTTTCGGATTGGTGATCCGCCTGAGAACAATGGTTTGCATCGCTTTTTATGGAAAAGGATTATTGAACCCAAAGTACAAAGGTTTGTGGCCAATTCAAAATACACATTGGATCGTTTGAATAGAAACAATATTGACAAGAGAAAAGGGATAGTCATCAATAATTGTCTGACATATGACGTATCCAGGAAAATCAAAATCAAGGATAAGAATGAACGTGCCATTGTCTATATTGGACAAATTCGCAAACAAAAAGGGGTTGATATTGCGGTTCTTTCGGCATTGAAAATATGTAAAGAATATTGCGATGTCAAGTTTCACTTTTGGGGAAGCATTGATCTTGATATAGACTTTTCTAAACGACTCATTCAATTAATTGAAACCAACGACTTGGCAGATAGAATTCTATTCTGTGGTTACAGCATGGATGTTATGGCTGAACTTCAATCAGCATATTTGCATATTTGCCCTTCGGTTCAGGAAGAATCTTCAGCAAATGTTGTTATTGAGGCAAAGCATGCCGGAATTCCAAGTGTCGTTTTCCCCAGAGGGGGATTTCCTGAATTAATAGAACACAGGCGGAACGGCTACATTTGTGAGCAGGCTGATGCAGAATCCTTATTCGCGGGAATCGCTTATTATTTGGAAAATGCGGATTTGTACAAAGACGCCTGTGTGGCGGCAAAGGAATCATGCTCAAAGTATTCTGAAAAAAATATTCAGAAAAAATGGATGGAAGTATTTAAACATAACTCAGTATACAAAAACAATTCGCTCTGTAATAGAACGGTATAGGAAGCTTTGGGTGATATTGATTCTTTTGTCCTGCTTAATGTTATGCAGTGCCAATGTCCTTCTTTCGTTAGCCTGTTTATGGACTCTTCCAATATTAGTGTTATTGACATGGCGTAGAAGTGAACCCTGCATTTTGCCGTATGTTGTGTTTTTTCAATGGTTACAGATATCTCTGAAGGTATTCCGTTATGATTTTTACAATGCTCCACTTGAAAATGTCGGCTTTTCAGGAGGGGCATGTGAGATAACTACTGCTATTTGGCTGATGCTGCTTGGTCTAGTGGTTCTCGTACTGGGAATACTGACAGGCAAAGGGACCTCTCGCAAAGGTGTGATTAAAGATGAGTCTATTGGTAAATCGAATACGATTAAAACATATTTTCTTTGGTATTTGTTTCTTACCATCGGAACATTATGGTTCAGTTCACGGACTTTTGTGGTGCTAGGTATAAGCCAGTTTCTAGTTGTGGTTTTTCGGCTAAAATGGGTGGTGCTCTTTTGCTATGTCTATCTATCTATAGAAAAGGGTCGTGCACGTGATAAATATCTATTAGGAGCCTGTATTCTCTTCGAGATGATAATTGGGTTTTTAGGCTATTTTTCCACGTTTAAGATGGTCTTTATCATCATAGCGATTGCATATTTGTCAGTGGTTGGCCCTGTGGTGAAAGCCCGCACGGTAGCCATTGTGGCTTTGCTAATGATATTTGTTCTAATGTTAGGACTTATATGGACAAGTATAAAATCTGAATATCGAATAACGTTAAACCAGGGATGGAGTGGACAAGTCGTTACGATTTCCAATATGGACAGATTTAAAGTTCTTTCTGAGCTTGTTGGCCAGCTTGGTATTTCGGACTTAATAGACGCAGGAGGCAGTATTTGTCGGAGAATAGAAGAGGTGGATTTTATGGGCTACACATTATTGAATGTTCCTAGTATAGTTCCCCATGAAAATGGAAAGTTGTTTCTTAAAGCAATCATGCATGTACTGCGTCCGAGACTGTTGTTTCCGAACAAGGAGGTACTTGATGATTCCGCAGACACTAAATTATATTCCGGAGTTCATGTGGCAGGCTCTGATGAAGGAGTGAGCATTGGAATAGGGTATATGGCGTATGCGTATGTTGATTTTGGTATATTGGGTATGTATATCTCTATATATTTGTTAGGATTGTTGGCTGGCCGTATTTACAGCTTTTTCTGCTATTCAATTCCTAACAAACTTTTTGGGCAGGGGTGTTGTGTTGTCGTATTGATGGGGATTACACAAACTGAAACTTCATTCTTTAAGGTGTTTGGGGGGCTTGTATCTTCCTTCTTAGTGCTGAGTGTGTTATGTTATTCTATACGTCACTTTAGCAACAAGTATGCTTTGGCCAGAAGAGAAATAACTCATTGATAGGCAGACTCCGTTTTGCACAAACAATATTTGGATGAGAACAGTATAACAGCACACGTTCTTTTTATCTGTGTGTTGCACTTATGAGTTGGATCTGTGATTAAATGATGAAAGTACTCCACATAATTTCCGGCTTATTCAAACACACCGGTGGCCCCGCTGAATCTGTTCCGGGTCTTTGTACCGAATTAGTGAATGCTGGTTGTGAAATCACTCTTGCGACATTGAATGGGCCATTAGCGGATACGGTATTAAAAAGCAAAGTTGATGGCGTAAGGTTGTATGTTTTTGAGCCGACAATGCGGAATACAATTTGGTACAGTAAAGAATTTGGAAAAGGTATTACAGATTTAGTTAAAGGGGCAGATGTTGTTCATGTTCATGGTCTTTGGGAGTATCCGATGTGGAAGGGGTGTTACGCAGCTCGCATAAACTCAAGACCTCTAATAATCACTCCACGTGGCTCACTTGAGCCTTTAAGGTTAAAGAAGTCTCGTTGGAAGAAATTATTGGCTGGTGCATTATTTGACAATCGCAATCTTCGTTCGGCTGCTTGTATACATGCAACTGCGGAAAGTGAGAAGAAGAGCATTCGAACTTATGGTTTGGAGAATCCAGTGGCGGTGATCCCCAATGGCGTTAATTGCAACAATTTTTATGACAAAGCAGGTAACAATGATATTCTTGAGCGATTTCCGCAGTGCGTAGGAAAACGAATCCTGCTTTATATGTCACGTATTAATCCTACGAAGGGCCTTCTATATCTTGCAGATGCTTGGGGAGAGGTTGCACTTAAGTACAATGATTGGCACCTGTTGATTGTGGGGCCTGATGAACGAGGTCACTCTGCTGAGATAATAAAGGCTTTTCAGAAGAAGGGAGTTATTGAACGAATGACGTATGCGGGACCACTCTATGGAGAAGATCGATATGCGGCATTTAATCTGGCGGAACTGTTTATCTTGCCGACTCATAATGAAAATTATGGGATTGCTATTGCTGAAGCATTAGCTTCTGGAATACCTGTAATAACAACTCACGGAGCTCCATGGAGTGGGCTGAAAGAGCATGATTGCGGCTGGTGGGTTCCAGTTGGGAGTAAACACATTGCGGTGGCTTTAGAAGAGGCTTTAAGCCTTAGTTCAGAGCGGTTGCTCAAAATGGGATTTAAGGGACGGAATTGGGTAAGTGCAGAGTTTTCATGGGATAGAGTGGCAAAAGAGATGTTACAGGTTTATAACTGGCTACTAGGAAAGACGTCCAAGCCCGGATGCGTGACGTTAGCCCGAGTATAATTAATGTGAAGCAAATCTGTAACCGAAGCTTTGTCAGAGGCTATTAGGCCTTTTAACCTTGCGTAATGTTCCCAATGTGCTGTGGTAGCACAGGGTTGGACATCGTTAAATTCGATTCGTGCGTGTTGGTTGTATCTCTCCTCATGCAAAATGAATGAGTTGAAGCATTATACTTGGGAGTCATTAATTTATGTTTAGTATTCTCATCCTAACTTGTAATGGTGCTGAAGATTTGTCGAAGTGCCTTGATTCAATTGTATGGTGTGATGACATTGTCGTTCTTGACAGTTTTAGCCAGGATAATACAGTCGAAATTGCTGAACAGAGAGGTTGTCGAGTTTTTCAGCATGTTTTTAATGATATGGCGGACCAGCGGAATTATGCGATTGACGAGTTGACATTCAAATACGATTGGGTTTTTCATTTGGACCAAGATGAGCGTTCTACTGAGGAGTTGAAAATAGAATGTAATGAGGTGGTTGCCAAGGATGAGAAAAGCGGCTATCTGGTGCCATCAAAGATGATGTTGTGGGGTCGCTGGCTCAAGCACGCTGCAACCTATCCTGTATACCAAATGCGGTTTCACAAATTAGGAGAGATTCGCTTTGAGCAATTCGGGCACGGTCAGCGAGAAACTGATGCAAAACGCGGTGTTGGCATTATGAAGACGCCTTATGAACACTATTCTTTTAGTAAAGGAATCAGTGATTGGTTAGAACGTCACAATCGATATTCATCACAGGATGCTTTGGTAAATATACAGAAAGTTAAAGAAGGGAAAGTGGGGTGGGAATGCCTTGTTTCGGTAGATGCTCTAAGACGCCGAAGATTTTTAAAGCGATTGTCGTATTATTTGCCAGCGAGACCTATGCTTCGGTTTTGTTACATGTTTATAATACGAGGTGGTTTTTGGGATGGGAAACCGGGATATGTGTATTGCCTTCTTAATGCAATGTATGAGCAGATGGTTTGTTTGAAAGTGCATGAAATAAAGAGGGGCGATGGCATGTTTGCCAAGCCTTCCGATTCAACTCATAGGTGCGATACGCTCGATTCGAGAGAATAGAGCTTTTAGAAAGATAGACCATAATATTGAGCAGATGTGCTCATTAATCATATGTTATGTTTCTGATTACTTGGAGCCCAAGAATGCCAGAGAATGTTGTAGAAGATTATGGATGGGCCACCGCGCAAAGACCTACCTCGTGTGCGTACCTTGTGCCTCATATTTTTGCAATCCTGAAACGGTTGGACGTAAAGAGAGTACTTGACCTTGGTGCTGGGAATGGATCGCTCTGTTCAGAACTCCAAAAATCGGGTTATCAGGTTGTCGGTGTCGAATACGACAAGAAGGGTGTTGAGATTGCGCGAACATCTTATCCTGAAATTTCCTTCTATACCTTTGGCGTTCAGGATAATCCAGCCGATCTCTTATCGCGAGAGCAAGAGTTTGATCTCGTCGTTTCGACAGAGGTGTGTGAACATCTGTTTTCTCCACATTTACTGCCTATCTATGCCGGGCGTGTCCTCCGGAAGGGTGGCTATATAGTCGTCACCACTCCTTATCATGGCTACATAAAAAACCTAGCCTTGTCGATATTTAACCATTGGGATACCCACCACACCGCTCTTTGGCATGGCGGGCACATCAAGTTTTGGAGCCGCGTGACTTTATCGCGGCTTTTGTCGGAGAATGGGTTTCGGGTAATCGGGTTCTCTGGCATTGGCCGTTTTCCCTATTTATGGAAATCTATGTTAGTCATTGGACAAAAGGCATAGCATGACATATTCTCTTTACCTTTGTGTAGCACTAAGAGTTGAATCCACTGGACTGTTCACTACCAAACTCTAAAAGATTGACAGAAAAGGAAATATGGATGGATAGCATAAATAAAAAGATATATATGGCAGGTTGCGGAGGCATGTTGGGTGAAGCCTTCTATGAACAGTTTAGGGCAGATAGTGAAATAAGATGTACAGATAAAGACGTAAACGAGTCTTGGTTAAATTACTTGGATTTTCGTAATTATGAAGAATACAAAAAGGATGTTGAGGAATTTCAACCTGATTTCCTTTTTCATCTGGGAGCGTACACTGATCTAGAGTTTTGCGAGCAGAATGAGGATGATACCTACGAAACCAATACTTTAGCAGTTGAGCATGCGGTATATATTGCTAATCAATTAGATGTGCCACTCCTCTACATCAGTACAGCAGGAATATTTGATGGAGATAAAAAGTTATATGACGATTGGGATCAGCCCAATCCTCTTGGGGTTTATGCTCGGGCGAAGTACATGGGCGAACGTTTTGTTATTGAAAATGCAAAACGATATTTGGTATGTCGTGCTGGATGGATGATGGGAGGGGGGCCTAAAAAGGATAAGAAGTTCATTCAGAAGCTTATGAAGCAATTAAAGGAAGGTAAAAAAGAATTATTCATAGTTAATGATAAGGAAGGGACACCTACCTATACTCATGATTTTGTCCGAAATGTTAAGCTATTGATTGAGAAGGAGTACTGGGGGCTTTATAACATGGTTTGCGGAGGCGAAACGAGTCGATTGGAAGTTGCTCGTGAGTTGATCAAAATCCTTGGCCTTGAGAAGGAAGTTGAAATTACTCCTGTTGATTCGGCCTATTTTAAAGATGTCTATTTTGCAGATCGACCACCATCAGAACGTCTCATCAATCGTAAGCTGAGTATTAGAGGTCTTAATGTTATGAGAGACTGGAAGGCCGCTCTTAGAGAGTATATAAAAGATTATTATAAGGATTATTTGCAGTTAACCAGCCCCCTACATATAGTGGGCGTGGGAATCGCTAACGCTAGGCTGCTTCGTTCATTGTAAGTATTAATGGCGTGCCAAAAGATTCAGTGGGTATGCCTGCCTGACGACAGAATCTATCCCCCTGTATTGAATGGCGTTAGGAGGCTATAGGCTATGGCTACCCTTGCTTTTTGATCATCAAAATGCAGGACAGTTTGAAACGGTATGTTGTTCCTTTTCACCCGGGTCGCATGGCTCCTGTCGGCCAGAGGCACACCAGATGCTGCATCTATCGGTTCCGCTTTTTGTCATGTCTTTGGCTGGACCTCCGCTACATGCTGGAGGGTAGTGCAAGGAATCTTTCGCTCTTTTGTTTATAGTTCTTTCATTGGCAATGGTATTCATGTGTTCCTCCCACCCTCATGGGGGTGGGAAATTGATAACGTACGTTATCTTTGGCTGGTTTGTTAAATACCGTCGACTCAGTAAACACTATGAAACGTTGACAAATAGCAGCGAGGCAATGATCTATGTGGAAACGATGAACCTCAAGTTGCACCTACTTAAACCAGGATTATTGACTTTTCACTCACGCTCTAAACATGAAATTTTCCATCATTACAATCTGCTATAACCCCGGACGATTGATAAAAGATACCATTGATTCGGTTTTATCCCAGGGGTATCCCGATATTGAATATATCATCATTGACGGCAAGTCCACTGACGGCACGGTCGATATGGTCAAGTCGTACGACGGCAGTATTTCCAAATTTATCTCCGAACCGGATAAAGGGTTTGCCGGTTTGAATTTACGGTTTACTATCGAATATTTACTATTGCATTGAGCTTTGTACTCTTCGTGTACTTCGTGGTAAAAGTCTGGTTATTCCTGGCATCCTGCTATCCCATTCGGCTTTGATCAGGGCAGGCTCTGTCTAAAATCTATCTTTCGCTTCCGATCTCTGACTACTGATAACTGAAAGGTAGCTTATGCGTATATTATTACTAAATCAATTCTATAAACCCGATGTTGCGGCAACGGGCCAATTGCTGGCCGATTTGGCGGTTACGTTGGTGCATCGAGGTCATGAAGTTCACGTGGTCTGCAGTTGCAGCAAGTATAACGGGGGGAAATTGATGGCATCCGGGCGGGAGATTATCGATGGAGTACAAGTGCATCGAGTCAAAACAACGGGATTCGGACGTAAAAAACTTTTAGGACGCATGGTTGATTATCTGTCTTTCTACTTCAGCGCTACCTGGCGAGCACTGAGGATGCCAAAACCTGATGTATGTGTGTCACTGACAACGCCACCATTTATCTCATTGATTGGTTTGTTGCTGGCGAAGGTCAAAGGTTCACGAAACATGATCTGGGTGATGGATGTTTATCCGGAGATTGCAGTTGCCTATGAAGTACTCAGAAAGCAAAGCTTAATCTATCGGTTTTTATCCAGACTAAACCGATTGCTATACTGCAATTCAGAAGCGATTATTTCATTGGGAGATGTTATGTCAGAGCGATTGGTTAAATCTGGAGCCCTGCGTGATAAAATTACTGTCGTTCATAATTGGGTGCCGCAAGAACGTTTTTGGCAATTGGCCGGTAAAGATAGTTTGTCTTTAAATCAATCTCATGCTCAGTCAAAAATTACAAATGGCCCATTAGAGTTAATATCAACAAAATAACACAGTTCTGAAAATCAGGCGATTAAAAAGCAACACGATTAATATAATGCTTACACTCCTTTATTCTGGTAACTTTGGGTTAGGACATGATCTCGATACCATTTTGAGGGCTGTCTCAATACTTAATTTTGATACAAGCCTGCGGACTATGCTTGTAGGTGACGGAAAAGGTCTTAGAGACATACAGCGACTTGTTGCAGAGCTAAAGCTCGATAACATTTTTTTCCATCCTCCAGTAACGCTTTATGAACTTCCCTTGCTATTGGCAAGCGGCGACATACATATCGTGGCACAAAAACCAAACACGGAAGGATTGATTGTGCCAAGCAAGGTCTACGGAACTTTGGCCGTAGGTCGCCCAGTGCTCTTCGTTGGTCCAGAGCAATGTGAAGTCGCACATATTGTGCAGGATAGTGGATGCGGATTCGTTGTTGCACCGGGTGATGTAAAAGCTGCTGCGAAAGCGTTGAGAACGCTTGTCTTGGATAATGAACTCCGTCGCATGATGGGTGAACGAGCAAAAAAATACTATTTAGAACGCTTTGGTTGCCAGAGGAGCGTCTCGTTAATTATTGACGTAATCGAACGTGTTGGTGGTAATGAACATAAGGCGAATCAAGTAAAAGCTGTAATTAGATAATAAGTCAACCATATCGTCGATATGATTCCGGATAAGATTATTACTGCTTATCAAAAAGCAAGGAATGGAGACTTACTAAAGACGCAAATACCTCCTCTGTGGGATGGTAAAGCTGCTGAAAGGATTGTAGATATTATTAAAAACAAGCTACAACCTTGTAATGGATATAAATCTGTTGACAAAAAATATACGCTCAAAAAAGATACTTTTGCCACGTTGACGACTTGATAAGTTACTCAAACTGACCGATTTTAGGCCGCGAGGAGTTTTTCCAGGCGGCGAATAACAGGTTTTTCATGACTATATTTTATAACATCTTGAACGTTCTCCCGCCAAACCATCCGACGCATTCTGTCTTT
>Ga0315548_1000407_pt1 | contig 40135 bp, 50 predicted proteins | sample SalMarSW160110MG_2_FD_202540 | JGI IMG/M metagenome (GOLD analysis project Ga0315548, IMG submission 202540) | Salt marsh sediment microbial communities from the Plum Island Ecosystem LTER, Massachusetts, United States - Salt Marsh Sediment SW1601-110 ... | reverse complement strand
ACGTCATCTTTGCCAGCATAAAGACCAGCCGCCTAAAGCAAAAAAAGGAGGTATTATCAGATTCCGCTGCCCGGATAAAAAAGTGGTTTTCAATGATTTAATTCGCGGTCATTTGGAATTTGACGGCCGCCTGTTAGGGGATATCAGTATTGCCAAAGACGAGAGAACGCCTCTTTATAATTTCAGCGTGGTCATTGACGATTATGAAATGAAAATGAGCCATGTTATCCGCGGCGAAGACCATATTTCCAACACTCCCAAGCAGATTTTAATCGGCCAAGCCCTCGGCTTTCCTCAACCTCAATTCGCTCATTTGCCCCTTATCTTAGGCCCGGACAAAAGCAAACTAAGCAAACGCCACGGAGCGGTCTCGGTCAGTTGGTATAAAAAAGAGGGATATTTACCGGAAGCGCTGGTTAATTTTATGGTTCTGCTCGGCTGGAATCCGGGGACAACCAAAGAATTTTTTTCTCTTGAAGAGCTAGCTAAAGAATTCTCTTTGGAACGGGTTCAGAAAGGAGGAGCCATTTTCAATCTGCAGCGCCTGGACTGGCTCAACGGATATTATATCCGCCAGATGGATTTAGATGATTTAACCAAAAAATGCCTGCCGTATTTAGAATCGTCATTACGAGGAGCCGGAGGCGACAAAGCAATCCCGTTTGATTATGCCAAAAAAATAGTCGCCTTAGAGCAAGAGCGGTTAAAGAAGCTGTCTGAAATAGGGGATTTAACCAAATTCTTCTTTTTAGACAAATTGGACTATCCAGCCGAGTTGCTTATCTGGAAGAAAATGACCCTCCAAGAGGTCAAAAATAATCTTGACATGCTAGAGGAAAAATTGTCTAAAATGAACAAATTTGACCGGAAATCGCTGGAGGGAGCTTTGATGCCCTTGGCTAAGAAACACGGCTCTGGCGAGCTCCTATGGCCTCTGAGAGTGGCTTTAACCGGCCAAAAAGCCTCGCCGCCGCCCTTTGAAATAGCCGAAATCCTGGGTAAAGAAAAAACTTTGAAGAGGATTATAGAAGCTAAGGCGAGGATAAAATAAAAACTCCCAAGTCCGTAATTCGGTCTTGGGAGAGAGTGAAAAAGAGAGTAGTAGGAAAGTTGTCTGAGGGGATCCAGGAGAACCTTTTCTATGCCTGACCGGGTTGTACAAACCGATAACAAAAAGAGGCGTAATCATGCTTTCTTACCTCCAGTAAGAGGGCGATACCGATCAGCTCGACTATCTTCTCGTAATCGGACGCGGTCATTTTACTAGAGAATCCCGTGAATGCTCCTATTGATTTCCATTCCCCCTTGCCTTCACTCATGGCTCCCATCCGATAGAATCTGAGTATGCCCTCTTTATCTATGGTAACCATGTCATCGGGCCGGATAATCGTCAGCTTGTCCCTGAATCTTAGAAAATCTCGATGGTTCATTTTTTCCTCCTAAATAATTATAAGTTTTAAGGTTCATCCTTTTATTTTATGCGACAAAAGAATTGTTATATATATAACATATTTAATAGAATCTGTCAATTTTTCTGGCGAGACCTGATAATAGTTTTGATGATTCTTATCCTGCCCCTTATCAGCCAGGGCGGTTTAATTGATGACCTTAATGAGCAGATTAGCCAGGCCGAGCAAAAAAGGGCTGAATTGGAAAAGCAGGCCGAAGAATATCAGCAAGTCATCAATCAAAAGAAGGGAGAGATTAAAACCTTAAATAACCAGATAGCTATTTTCAACGCCCAGATAAACAAACTCCAGATAGAAATTAATATTACCGAAGATGATGTTGACCAGACCAAATTAGAAATTGTCCAGTTGGAGTATGGCATTGACCAAGCCGAAGAGGATATTCTGGAGCAAAGAGATAATTTAGCCAAAATTATTCAGACCATCGCCGAATACGACCAGACCAGTCAAATAGAAATAATTCTGGCCAGCGAAGATTTTTCTGATTTTTTTAATCAAATAGCTTATTTAGATAATCTCCAAAACGGCGTTCAGGAGAAAGTAGGACAGTTGAGAAACCTTAAAGAAAGATTAGGGCAGGATAAGGAAAGTAAAGAGGCCAAAAAGGAACACTTGGAAACTCTCAAAACTCAATTAACCAATCAGCAGTGGTCTTTAGCCAGCCAGAGAAAGTCCAAAGAAGCTCTTTTGAACTATACCCGCGGCGAAGAAAGCGAGTATCAGGAAATGCTGGCTCATGTAGAAGCCCAAAAGAAGTCGTTACTAGGCGACCTTAACCGCTTGCGCCAGTTGAAAGCCGAGGAACTGGCTAGGTTGAAGGAGCTTCAGGAAAAGCCGCCGGCTGAGTATTGGGCATCGCTTGACTGGTATTATCAGCAGGATGACTCCCGTTGGGCTAAAACAACTATTGGTATCAGCGATTCGGAAATTGAGGATTACGGCTGCGCGGTTACCTCGGTAGCTATGGTTTTAACTTATCACGGATATAGTATTACGCCTGGCCAGTTAGCTAAAGAATCAATTTACGCTGGCGACTTAATTTACTGGCCGCAAAGATGGGGGAGCGTCAGATGCAATAATTGCCCGCCGCCTCACGCCAGTCCTTTTGACTGGTTCCGTTTGGACCGCGAATTAGGAGCCGGTTATCCGGTGATTATCTTTGTTAAGGCCAATGGCCGGGGAGGCGGCCATTATGTAGTTGTCCATCATAAGACGGCTGACGGCCGCTACGTCGTTCAAGACCCGCTTTTCGGAGCCAATATCTATTTGGACTCCACCCGGGTCTATATTTCAAATCTTTACGAAACTACGACCAGTTTAGACCAGATGGTTATTTATCATTAATTAAGGCCTACAAAAGCTTAAGAATATATCTTCCAGCTAACGCGAAAATCCCCAGCGAGGATTTTCGCTGTAGTGAGCTGCTCGCTCTTTTTGCCTCGCAAAAAACCATGCCCATTCGCAGCTCAATGCCGCTGGAAAATATATTCTTAAGCTTTATCATAATCATGCGACATCTTATCTTAATTATTTTTATTCTCTTTTTTCCTGGTTTTGCTTTAGCCCAGAATCCGGAAGGATCGGCTAATTTAGAAAAGTTAGATAGATTTTATGAACAGATTAATGAAAAAGCCCTCCAGCCGATGAAACAACTAAGCGACAAACTCTCGGAAAGTATGGAGAAAAGCTTAGAAAAAGTTATAGAAAAAATTAAACAAAAGAAACATCAGAAACAAGAAGAAATAAAGGAAGAAGTTAAAAGAGAAGTCAAAGAAGGAGCTCGAGAATGGGGCCAGAGCTTGGCCATTTGGATTGAAGACCAGCTAGCTCCCCTAAAAATTAAAGTTCAAGAGGGGAGTAGCCTGATTAGAGAAAGAGTTAATCAGATAAAAGACTGGTTAATTGGCTTATTTTAAAAGGAAAAATATAGACATATCTTCAGAGGAGAGGGGATTTATCCACATAGACAATTTGACGGCCTGAGAGCCGTATATTAAAATGGATACAATGTCGCATAATAATCCTTAATACACATTTAATATATTGATTTTGGCTAATCTATGCAAAAAAGCTTAAAACCACTTCCCCAGCATTTAAACGATTTTTTGGACTGGTTAGATATTGAAAAAGGTTTATCTAATAAATCTCAGGAAAACTATTCCCGCTTCCTCAAAAAATTTATTGACTGGCTAAAGGAGAATGACCTTGAGGGCTTGAAGCCCCATCAGCTCTCCCCCACTCATATCTGGAATTATCGGGTCTATCTTTCCCGTCAATCCAAAAAACCATTAAAAAAATCAACTCAAAACTATTATTTGATTGCCTTGAGGTCCCTTTTAAACTATTTTGCCAATCGGGATATCTTATCCTTGCCAGCCGAAAAAATTAAATTAGCTAAAGATAAAGATGATAAAAAAGTAAGCTTTCTAAGCTTGGAACAATTAGAAAAATTATTTTCAGCCCCGGATGTTTCTAAACGCAATGGTCTCCGCGACCGAGCTATTTTAGAAAGCTTATTCTCAACTGGTCTTAGAATTGCTGAATTGGTTTCACTTGACCGCGAACAAATTAATCTAAAACCGACGACTAAAGAATTAGAATTAGGCATTGTCGGTAAAGGTAATCGGCCGCGAACGGTCTATTTTTCCGAAAGAGCTGTCCATTGGCTAAATAGGTATTTAGAAAGCCGCAAAGATAAAGATAAGGCCTTATTTATCAATTACCGAAGCAGAAAAAAATCAGAGCGTCGATTAACTGACCGCTCTATCGAAAGAATTATTAAAAGATACGCTCTCTTAGCCGGCCTGCCTATCAACACAACTCCTCATACTTTGCGCCATTCCTTTGCTACTGACCTTTTAAGCCAAGGGGTTGACTTACGGATTATTCAGGAATTTTTAGGTCATCGTAATATTGCCACTACTCAAGTTTATACTCATGTAACCAATCAACGTCTGCGCGACATCCATCGCCAATTCCATAGTGGCAAAAAATTAAAATGATGCTAAAATATAGGATTATCCCAATATTTTCATCGTTCGCTCGGAAATAAAAATTTATTTTCATTTCTCTCGCTCACTCGAAAATAAGCCATTATGCGCATCTCTTATTCGGCCCTGGACACTTTTTCCACTTGTCCGGCCAAGTATAAATATCAATACATTGATAAAATAGCTGTCCTTAAATCAAAAGAGTTGGTTTTCGGCACTTTGATTCATGAATGCATGCACATGTTCCACGAACCGACACGGTCAACGCCTGTTTCCGAAGATGAACTGCTCAAGTATTTCGCTGAAAAATGGGATGCTAGTGTTTACCAAAACGACCAGGAAGAATCTTTTGCCTTTCACCAAGGTGTTGCCCTGTTAAAGAAATACTATTTGCAAAATCAAGGAGCCGATTTTAATATCGTCGACTTGGAAACGCCCTTTGAGGTTCCCTTTTTAGAAAACAAGGAACTTCACCAAATTACCGGCCGGATTGACCGGATTGACAAACTGGCTGACGGCACCTTTGAATTGATTGATTATAAAACGTCTAGGAAGATGCCTTCTCAGGAGAATGTTGATAGAAACTTCCAGCTTTCGGTCTATTATCTGGGTATTACCAACCGCTGGCCCTCGCTCCAAAAAGAAAACAGACCGGTCAAATTATCTCTCTATTATCTCATTCATGGTGAAAAACTTTCCACTCTCCGGACTAATCAGCAAGCTCAAGAAAGCAAAGAAAAGATTTTATCTCTAATTAGTCAAATCAAAGAAAGTGATTTTCAGCCGCGGGCTAATCCGCTTTGTTCTTGGTGTCAGTATCAACCTTATTGCCCTCTCTATAAACATAAATTTATCCAAGAACAATCCCCTGCTCCTGACGACCAGAAAATAAAAGAAGTTATTGATGAGTATTTCCAAATTAAAGATAAACAAAGTCAGGATAATCAAAGACTGAACAAATTAAAAGAAATGATTAATCAGTATCTTAACCAGAAAGGGTTGGAACGGCTCTTTGGCCGAAACGGCCAGATTACTCGCTTGCCCCAGAAAAGATTTAGCTATAACTTTAATAAAGTGAAAGAAGTTCTGGAACCGATGGGTAAATGGAACCAGATTTTAACCATTGACCCAGCCAAATTTAAAAAGATAATTGATTCCCTGCCTTACCAGGCCAAAAAGCAAATTGACCAAGCCAAAACCTTGGAAAGAGAATTTAAGGTCATTTCAGCCAGCAAGAAATCGCTCGGAAAGTAATTTCAGGAGACGCAAATTTTTCTCCAGCGGAAAAATTTGCTCAGTACTCGACAAAATTTCGCCGGAGGCGAACCAAGCAATTTTGTCTCCGTATGCTCCTGAAAATTACATTTCCTCGCTCCTGTTTTTAAGGTCTATAACCTGCCGGAGTATATTTATCAAAATAACCGCAGGGGGCATAGCCAGCCGCTTGGGCTTCCGCCTCGGAAGAAAACCAAATTTGGTTTTGGGGAGAGATTTTTTTGGCCGATGGACATTCCGGCCAGTGATATTTATTGCTGTTAACACTGCCGACGAATTTCCCCTGCTCTGTTTCTTCCTGTTCTGTTTCTCCCGCTAGCCGACTGGTTTCCAAGGATTGTTCAATTGAAGCGGTCGGTCCTTGAATAACTATCGGCTCCTGACCAATTTGATGAGCAGTCAGACGACCGGCTCCAAAGCTGATTAAGGTGACTAAAACAATACCGATAGTCAGGGTTATATCAGATTGATGCTCCTTGACGAAGTTTTTAAAATTGGTTAACATTATTTCATAAGGGTTCAACTCTCAAGTTAACCTGATGGCTGAACTCTACAAACGAATCATGTCTAAAACTAAATCGGCCGGTTCAACATCGCTCGGCCGAGATTCTCAACCAAAATATTTAGGAGTCAAATTATTCGGCGGCCAGTCAGCCCAGCCGGGCAGTATTATTGTCCGCCAAAGAGGCAGTAAATTTAGAGCTGGTAAAAACGTCCGCCGCGGTAACGATGATACCCTTTACGCTATCGCTAAAGGGGCGGTTAAATTTATCACTAAGAAAGTTAAGCGCTTTGACGGTTCCCGTCGAGTGGTCAAGGTGGTTAATGTAGAACCTTAATTTTTAAAAAATTTTTGAGAGGAGGCAGAAATGGAGGGAGGGATTTTTATCACGGACAGAGTAAACGGTAAACTCTTCGCCGACAGAATTGTTATAAAAAGTGACGGCCGGGTAAGAAAAATAAAACTCAAGGAGTGGATAGAAGGAAAGATAGAAGTCCTCGCTAAATCTGACACATTTGACAAGCTTGTCTGCGTGGTCGTTGAAAATAAGTCTCTGAAAATTGCTTTCCGTTTAAAGGATATTAGACCGGGATTGGAAAGAAAGACAACCGGCCAGGACTTTTATTCCGGCAAATTTGTTCCTTGGGTATGTGCTCTTATTAGTTTTGGCCAAGAAACATCTCTTAAAGAAAAAATGGAAAAAGCGATTGCCGGGATTGATTAAATCCTAAACTGATTAAATCACGAAGAAGAGATCTCTTATCAGAGACCTCTTTTTTATTTCATTCCTGCCTTAACAAACTCTCTAAATAGAGGGTGAGGCCGTAAGGGCCGCGATTTGAACTCCGGATGAAATTGGGTAGCCACAAAAAACGGATGGTTTTTAAACTCAATTATCTCTACTAAATTCTTTTCCGGATTAATGCCAGCCATAATCATCCCCTTCTCCTCTAAAATATCTCTAAAATCATTATTCAATTCATAGCGATGACGATGTCGTTCCAGAACCTCCTGGCGTCTATAGGCCTGACGGGCTCGGCTGTTTTTGATCAGCCGACATCGATAAGTCCCTAAACGCATTGAACCGCCGTAACGCTTATCCTGAAGATTAATTTTTTGTTCCGGCATTATATCAATAACCGGATATTTTGTCGTTGGATTGATTTCGGTGGTATGGGCCCCTTTTAGCCGACAAACATTTCGAGCAAACTCAACCACGGCTAATTGCATCCCATAACAAAGTCCCAGATAAGGGATTTTATTCTTCCGGCAAAATTCAATCGTTTTAATCTTACCTTCGGTCCCCCGTTCTCCATAGCCACCCGGGACAATTACCCCATCAAGTTTTTTTAACTCTTTAATTTTTTGCGGCGACCTTTCATATTCTTCTGAGTTCAGCCAGTGAATTCTTGCTTTCCTTTGATGATGCCAAGCGGCGTGTTTAACCGCCTCAATCACCGAAATATAAGAATCAGAGAGAATAAAATTCCCCGTACTAAAATATTTACCAACAATACCGATATTAACCTGTTTGTTGGCGTTTTTAATGGTCTTAACTAAATTTTGCCAATTTCTTAAATTTTTTTTTCTTGATTTTAAGCCGAATTGGCTCAAGATTTTCTGGCCGATTTTGTCTTTCTCGAAATTTATTGGTACCTCATAAATGATTTGGATATCCGGAGCGGAAATAACGTGGGACTGTTCCAGATTACAAAAAATAGAGATTTTCCTTTTTCTTGGTTCGTCCAGCGGATATTCCGAGCGAGCAATAATAAAATCAGGCTGAATACCGGCCGAATTGAGGGTCCGGACGGCTGATTGAGTCGGCTTGGTCTTCATTTCCCCAATCTTTTTTGGCACAGGCAGATAACTGACTAAAATAAAAAGAACATCCTGGGGATGTTCTAAATGAAGCATTCTGGCCGCCTCCAGAAACAAAACATTTTGATATTCGCCAACCGTGCCGCCGATTTCGATGAGGACAAAATCAGCTTGTTCCTTCTTGGCTACCCGGCTAATCCGCCTAATCACTTCTTCGGGGATATGAGGAACCACCTCCACACATTTCCCCTCATAGCCTAGATTCCGTTCTCTTTGAATAACCGTCTCGTAAACTCGGCCAGTGGTTATATAATTATCAGTGTATAAATCCTGGTTTAAAAATCTTTCGTAGTTGCCAATGTCTTGGTCTGTTTCGATGCCGTCCTCGGTAACAAAGACCTCGCCATGTTCAATCGGATTCATTGTTCCGGCATCAACATTGATGTAGGGATCAATTTTGATGGCCGCTACCTGATACCCTTTACTTTGGAGAATTCTGCCGATAGAAGCCGTGGCAATTCCCTTGCCGATGCCTGACATTACCCCTCCCATCACAAAAATGTATCTTGTCTTCGGCATAGCTATTTTAAAGACTTATCTTTGTCCTCTTCTATGACAATAATTTTTATCTTAGTTTCTAAATTGTGAGGAAATTCAATAGTTGCCCCATATTCGCCTATTTCCTTGATTGGCTCATCTAATTTAATCTGTTCTTTTTTTATCTCAAATCCCTGCTCTTTAATCTTTTCGGCGATTTGACTAGTGGTGACCGCCCCGAAAAGTTTACCTTCTTCAGCTACTTTGGCGGTTATTTCTAATTCCAAACCATCTATTTGACTGGCTATTTCTTGATACATCTTTAATTCTTCCTCGGCTTTTTCGGCTCCAATTTTCTTTTCTTCCTCTAATTTAACCAGTTCTGATTTAGTCGCCAAAACAGCCAATTTATTGGGAATTAAATAATTACGGCCGTAACCATCAGCCACTTTTTTAACTTCACCTTTTCGGCCTAATTTTTCTACATCTTTAAGAAGGATTACTTTCATAATTATTTTTTTAATATTTTATCTCAAAATTATTAAACCGACCAGTCGCCTCCTGCCACTGAATATCTATTTTATCCACTTTGGCTATGATAGGTCCATTATAACACCATTTGATTAATTTTTCCAAATCTTCTTGTTCCCCTTCGGCGACTACCTTGACCGTCCCATCTTCTTGATTGCTGACCCAGCCGATTAGGCCTAACTTCTTGGCCCGCCGCCGGGTGGAGTCCCGAAAAAAGACTCCCTGCACCCGCCCGTGGATTATAAGTATTACTCGTTCTTTCATATTAATTTTGTGAGGTTAAAGACAACAGATAGTCCCTGTTTTTAAAGAATTGGCTGGCCTGTTTCTGAATCAATTTTTCTGATTCTTTTTGATTCTTAAGATGATTTTCTTTAATGGCCGAAGCCATCCGGCCGAAATAAAGAGAACGTAATAGTTTGATAGTTAAATCTTTTTCAGGTTTAACCCGATAAAGATAGAACAACTGATAGACTATTTTTGACCAGAAATCAGGACTTATCTCTAAAGATTTCTCTTTGAGAAACATCATCTCCAGAGGGCCCCTAATTTCCGAAGGCAGATATTTCTTAAGTTTTCCATAATAATTGGGAAAATCAGCCAGGGCTGTTTCTTCAATTTCTTTATAATCAATCGGCGGCAATTTTTGAAAACTAATCTTACCGCCGACTCGACAAACTAAAGGCGGTTTTTTCAAGCTTATTTCTTTCCGCCACAAATCTTTATAATTGTCTAAAAAACTAAAAAAGGTTTCAGCTACCTCCAAAAACATATTATCTAATTTAAGCAAACTGGGGTTATGAATTTTTGAACCCAAACCAACCTGTCCCAATTTAAAACCATCCTTAACTGCCTGGCTGGTCATAAAAATATCAATCCCATAACCCTTGGCTGTTGGCGGCCACTCCTGACTGAGCCAATAATTAATCATCTTTGAAGAAAAACTCATATCACCGCCGATTGGCTGACGGATATTATATCCCAAAAGTCCGTAAATTAATGGGTAAACCAAATGATTGGTAATTGAACCATCATATTTATGGCGATGATAAATCGGCGTGATAAAATCGTAGCCCTGACCAATTGGTTCTAAGAAGCACTTAATCCATTTGGCCTTGATACTTTTAATATCAGCGTCAACGGTCATCGCTCCTTCGGCGCCTAAATCTTTAACCTTTATAAATAAATTTTTAAGATTATTTCCCTTGCCTCGCTGACCGCTGGGGGTGGAAATATAGATTTTCGGATTTTTTGTTTTGGTGGCTAAAAAAACTCTACCGGTATTATCGGGAGAGTCATTATCACTATTGATGATAACCGCCTTTTGACGGTCAAAATATTTAGTCAATCCCTGATCAACCTTCTTAGTGACTAAAGCAATATTGTCGGCTTCATTAAGCGAAGGGATACCGACAACAATTTCAGCTTTTTTTATTTTATCCGGATTATCTTCTATCATTTTGAGACGACACTCCAATCTTATATATCAAAAACCAGACCTGACCTAAAAGATTAACGATTAATTTCCTCCATTAATACTTCCAGGGCCTTGTCCAGTTGAGGATCGCGCATCTCATTAATATCTTCATCAGTCAGTTTTATCTCAACATCGGGGGTAATCCCCTCTTCGCAAATGCTTAAGCCAGCCGGCGTCAGCCATTTAGCTACCGTAATCTTGATACTGGAACCATCTTTTAATTTTTCCAACTGCTGAACCGAACCCTTGCCAAAGGTCTTCTGACCAATAATCTTAATCTCTTTAATATCTCTTAAGGCGCCGGCTAAAATTTCCGAAGCCGAAGCCGAGCCCTCGTTGACTAAAATAACTGTCGGTAACCCGGCTAAGGCATTATAACCTTCGCTCCGATGTTCGTTTCTCTGACTATTGCCAAAGTCCTCGGCAACGACCAGCTCTCCCTTGGGCAAAAACCAGCTGACTATATCAACGGCCACCTCTAAATAACCGCCTGGATTATTGCGAACATCTAAAATTAATCCTTTGGCCTGGGCGTCTAAAATCTGGTTAACTACTTTCTCAAATTCCTTGGGAGCATTTTCAGTAAAATGATAAAACTGAATATAGGCTATATTTTCTTCTTTCATTTCCCATTTAATAATGGGGATTTTAATTGTCCCCCGAGTAATCTTTATCTCCTTGGTCTCATCCCATTCGTCCCGCATGACTAATAAAAATACTTCTGTATTCTTCGGTCCCCTGATTAAATTAACTGCCTCATCAAGAGTCAAATCAGCTGTCAAAGTGTCATCTATTTTAAGAATTTTATCGCCGGCTCGCAAACCGGCTTCCTGAGCAGGCATTCCTTCTAAAGGAGAAATAATGGTTAAAACTCCTTTGCGCATACCGATTTCGGCGCCAATCCCTTCAAAACTGCCGCCCATATCATCAATAAATTTCTTGCTTTCGGTCGGTTCCATGAAGACTGAATAAGGGTCATCTAGAGATTTAAGCAAGCCAGAAATAGCTCCATAGATCATACCTTGACGGTTTAAATTATCCCGGTCGACATATTTCTCTTCAATAAGATGCCATGCATCCCAAAACAAACCAAAATCAACCAACGGTGGTTGGCCCAACTGTTTATTGGTTAACCCCTCTATTTTTTCAATCGAGGGCTGGCTGGACTGACCGACAAAAAAACCAAGGCCGAAAATAACCGCTAATAAGACAGCTAAAATGGATAAAGAAATGTACTTTTTCATCTTATATTGACAAATTTATCAAATGTTATATAATTCGAAATAATAGTTCTTAAAATCAAAAGAGGGAGGTGAAAGATGGCAAAATTAATCAGTAGTAGTTTTCTGGTAACTGTGGTAACTCTGGGAATTTTCTTCATTAGTTCGGTTTTTACTCGTCAGGCTTTTTGGGTTACTCTTCCGGTCATCATTGTTCTTATCTGGCTCTGCAAATTTCTTAGAGAAAACGTAGACAAAGATATATTTGAATTGTCGTTAGCGGTGGCCGGTATGGCTTTCCTGGTCGCTTTCGGCATTGTCTTGACTTACTCTTCCTGGCCGGTGATTTCTCCCGACTATCTTTCCTATTATTTTTCGGCCTTCGTCGTTTCTTTGCTTCTCTTGCTCTCGTTAATTTACTTTATCAAAATATACTATATTGACGAGCTGGAAGCGTCTACCGGCCTGGACAAACACGGGATAGAATCGGCTCTATCTATAGAGGGAATTACTATCCTCGTCTGCCTTTTCTATCTTCCCTTCTAGGGCTCGGCTAATCGGGTCTCCTATCAAGGGGTTGTCTTAATCAGATAACCCCTCTTTTTATTCCGAGGATGTCTATTTAAGACGTAAGACGCGGTTTTTAAATCTATCCCCTTGGAGTGGCGCCATTTCCAAAAGTATTTCAGAGCGCTGATAATGTGCAGGCGGGTATATTTATTGAGCAAAATATCCAAAAAGCCGCCCCATTTCTTACTGGCTCGATAATAATAATGAGCCATCTGGGCCGTCGGATAACAAACTACCTGATAACCATTCTGCCAAAAACGACGACACCAATCAGTATCTTCTAAATACATAAAAAAACGTTCATCTAATAAACCGACCTTTTCAATCGCCTCTCGCCTGACCAACATAGCTGAACCTTGCAGCCAATTAACCGGTTGAGGGGAAGAAAAATCTTCTTCTTGGATTAAAAACTGCTTTATTTTTTGCTTACCCCAGTTTAATTTACCTAAGAAAGTCCGTCGGGCAATAATCGCTCCTAAGCTGGGAAAACGGAAACAGGAATTTTGGACCTGATTGCTAAAAGTCAATAATTGAGGACCAACTATACCAACATCCGGATGCTGCTCCAAATACTCCCGTAAACGACCAATCGATTCTTTAAGAACAATAATGTCAGCGTTGAGAATTAAGATATAATTTCCTTGAGCTGCTTTAATCCCTTCATTAACAATTTTAGCATAACCAATATTCTTTGAAAAAGAGATAAATCTGACCGCTGGAAATTTCTCCTTAATTAATTCTTGGGTTTCCGGCTCAGCCCGGCTATCAACAATAATTATTTCATACTTAAATTGACCGATATTTTCTTCAATCGACTTTAAGCAGAGTTTTAACAAAACCGGTGTCCGATGATGAGTGATAAGGATTGAAAGCATAATTATTTAATCAAAAATATTCCGGCAGGCGTCTCGGATTTGGTCAAAATTATCGCCGACCGGCAGTAAGATATATTCGTCGTTGATAAAGGTATGATAAAGTAATCCTTCGGGACTGGTATCAAAAATCCTTCTTTTAATATTTTGGGTATCTAAATTGTCTGCTGATTCAACCAACTCTTTGATATTAGCTAAGCTCATATCTGTCCGGATATTTTCACCTAACGTATCAAGCAATTGATAAACTTTAATCGGATTAATCAAGACGCCCAAAGATAGAGCTTTTTCCTTAATGGCCAAAAGCACTTTTTGCTGCCGTCGCATCCGGTCGAAATCGTCAGTTGAATAGCGGGAGCGGGCATAGTAAAGAGCCGTTTGGCCGTCTAAAACATTTTGCCCGGCTGGCAGATGAAAAACCCACCTTTCTTCGCCGTCTATTTCTTTAATCAACCAATGTTCACCTTCTTCCTGGCCTTCTTTAGCCCATTGAAAATCCTCTTCAAAAGGCTCTTCCAAATAAATAGTGATACCGCCCAAGGCGTCAATCACCCCCGTTAATCCTTCGAAATTAGCGCTGACCGTATAATCAATGTAAAGGCCAGTCAAAGAAGCGATTGTCTTCTTAGCGCAATCCAAGCCGCCGTGGGCATAGGCGAAATTAATTTTCTTATCTTCACCTGAACACCAAATCTTATAGTAAATATCACGGGGCAAAGAAATCAAGGCGATTTGGCCGGTTTTTTTGTTGATACTAACCAGGATTATTGCGTCAGAAAGCAATTTTCCCTCGCCGGGGTCTTCTAATCCCCTCATCCCCAAAAGCAGGACATTGATTCTATCGGGATCCTTTTTGGGTAATTGGGAAGAATCATCGCCACCAAAAGGCAAAACTCGAGCTGTCCAACCGAACATTTGTCTGAAATCTATCATCTGGCTGATAGTGAAGCTGGTCTTAAAAAAGAAAAAACCCAAAAAAGCAACAATCGGAAACAGGCACAGCCACAGCCAAACCCGTTTTCTTCTTTTTGGTTGATTTTGAAATTGATTCTCCATATTTGAGAAATTATTTAAACCACCTTTCCATCTGCCTGGCTTTTAATTTCTTATTGGCCATAATTATTTTCCTCTTTTGCCAGGCTGCGGGCATCTGCTTAAACAAATCCCTAATCGCCCGCCAGGTATATCTTTCCAAAAGAAGAACGTAAAACCAGGAAGCGATTTCTTTAGGCAAAAACCAAGGCAAATGTTTCAGTAAAAGGCCGATTTGTTCGTTCTTAATCTGCATCAGCCGCTGATTTTTAAAAGCCAGATATTTAGAAAATTTATTAATTTTTAATCTTTCCCGGATAATGCTGAAATAGTTCGAAGCGGCGCTCTCGCCGGAAGTGCGCGCATGCCAAGCCAGACAGGCCGGCTGATAAATACTCTTCCAGCCAGCCAAACGCAAGCGCCAAGCCAAATCAACGTCTTCTTTATAGCAAAAAAAATCTTCATCAAAATACTCGTCATTTCCCTCGACCCGACTGGAGACAAAAATTCTAATATCTTCTAAGGCCTGACGTCGATAAACCGGTGCCGCTCCATCGGCTCCAAAAATCTCTTCTTTTTTCTCAAATTGACCTTGTTCAATTTCTCCCTGTCCCCGATTGACAATCCGTCTGTTTTTTAAAACAACCAAACCGGTTGTATCAACGATATAAGATATTTGATAATCGGTTGGTCGACCCAAAGACAAATTGCCGATATTCCAGCGCAATAATTTTCCCTGAAGAGCGCTTGTCTTGCTGTCTTTGAGCAGCTCTTGAACAGCCCTCTGAATAAAATCTCTATCCAGAACAACGTCCTGATTAAGACAACAAACAAAATCTCCCCGACTTTCCCTGATCCCTTGATTGTGACCAGCCGCAAAGCCGAGATTCTTTTGATTAAAAATAATCCTTAGATTAGGCCGGTCCTTTAAACTTTTTAAATAATCAATTGTTCCGTCAGCGGACTGATTGTCAATAATTAAAACTTCCAGCCGAGGATAACTCTGCTTAAAAACCGAAGCCAAACAACTTTCCAGATACGGCCGGGCGTTATGAGTAAGTAGATTTATAGAAACCAAAGGATGATTTTGCTCCATATAATACAGCTAAATTAACTACAAAAAACAAAAAAACCTTATCATTAAGGAGAACCACATCAAATAAACTATAACCGAAAACCCAAATTAAGGCAAGTAGAAAAAAGCCGGCCCAGACGCGGAAAAAAGGCTTTTTATGACGACTGAAAACCTGCCAAGTATCTTTCAAAATATAGCCAAAAATAGTTAATAAAATGAGCAAACCAAAGATACCTGCTTCAGCGGCCATATCTAAATATAAGCTATGAGCGGAAGCGCCTTTTTTGGCTGTTGACAAAGGCTCATTAAGGACTAAGGGATAATTACCTATGCCCACTCCCAGAAGAGGATGAATGATAATTGAATCTGCTGTCCTCCGCCAAATTTCCAAGCGGCTCTTAACCGATAGTTCGGATAAATCAATAATACTTCTGGCTCTCTCAAAAAAAGAAACCCCGGAAATCGCTTCCTGGCCTAACTGAATATATTGAGGTAAGAAAAGAATAGCTGAAGCAGTCGGGAATAAAATAAAAAATATAATTAGAGTCCCTAAAATGAGTTGAATTTCTTGCGACCATTTTTTGGCATATTTGGGCTTCAAAAATTTCGTCCAGGCCCGAATGCTCGGTGACCAATAGAACAAAATAATCAATAAAAATACCAGACAGGAAATCAGAGCGCTGACCCAGGCGCCTCTGGAGCCGGAAAAAATAATAGCCAATAAACAAACAATCAGAAAAAGATAATAGAAAACGGCCTTTTCTCTACTGCCTTTTGGCCGGAAAAAGATTGTCGTCAGGAAGCAAGGCAGGGCCAAGACACAAAAAAAAGCAAAAGAATGAGAATCAGGAAAGACAGAAAACATTCGTAAAGTGGGCAGCTGATAGGAATAATAGGAAAACCAGGTATTGCTGTAAGACAAAAGGACGCTCAAACCCTGACCATAAAAGACATTGATGAAGTATTTATCCCAAAGATACCAAAACTGGTTGAGATTAATAAAAAAGACCATAGCCAACTGGAAAAAACCAATTCCCAGAGTCAAACCGATAGCTACTCTAATAGCGCTAAAAATCTTAAAAATAACCTCTTTGTTCCGGGCAATTAAATTTCTGATAATTATATAAAGCAGAAAAACGTTAATCAGAAAGAGCAGCTTTTTGATTCCCAGCCAGATGTCTTCGGCTACCAAAAGCGAAAGGGCGCTGATAAACAGAAAGAGAGCTGCCAGATATTCCATCGGATAATGTTTAAATTTTTCCTTTAGTTTCCAGCGGCCTGCCTTTTTGACTAAATTAACCGAGAGACCTTCCTTGAAAAATAAAACCAAAAACAGAATAGTCAATAAAATCCGCCAGTTAGCCATTGAGTCAAAGTTTTCACTAATCGGTAAAGCGATAAACAAAGGAATAGAGGCGATAAAGACCCAGAGAGAATCTTCCAGGGGGCTGAAAAGAAAGTAAAAAATTAAAAGGCCGGTCAGGAACAAACTGGCCTCCCGGGGAAGCCAATTGAAGACCATTAAAAAAAGAGCCGCCACTTCGGTTAAGAGAATAGCTATATTTTTCGCTTTTGACTCACTCATTAACCCACCTTTCGGGCTGGATAAGGAATATACCTTTCAGCTACGCAAAATCCCCCAGCGAGGGATTTTACTGCAGAGAAATGCTCACTCTCCTCTCTTCGTTCGGAACCATGCCCGCTCGCATTTCTATGCCGCCGAAAGGTATATTCCTTATCCTTAATCGGCTGCCTCTTTAATACCCCTTCAATTTCTTAGAACCTTTATGCTGGCGCATTCTTTCCAGGGCCTTGGCCTCAATTTGGCGAATGCGCTCCCGGGTTACCCCGAACTCCTGACCAACCTCCTCTAAAGTGTGAGTAATGCCGTCCTTCAAACCGAAACGCATTTCCAAAATCTTCTGTTCACGCGGCGATAAATCAACCAAGATTTCCTTTAAGCGGCTGCGCAATAGTTTGCGAGCGGCCACTTGAGCTGGCGAAATTGTCTTTTTGTCTTCAATAAATTCACCCAAACTGCTTTCTTCGTCCTCATCGCCGACCGGCGCTTCCAGAGAAAGGGTTTCCTGGGAAATTTTCATAATTTGCCTGATTTTATCCACTGTCTCGCCCATCTCGGCAGCTACTTCCTCGGGCAGGGGCTCGCGACCTAAGTCCTGCAGAAGCCGCCGTTTAATTTGAGTATATTTACTAATCGTTTCAACCATATGAACCGGAATACGGATAGTTCTCGCTTGGTCAGCCAAAGCTCGGGTAATCGCCTGGCGAATCCACCAGGTCGCATAAGTAGAAAATTTATAACCCCGGTGATAATCAAATTTCTCTACGGCCTTAAAAAGACCAATATTGCCTTCCTGAATCAAATCTAAAAGAGTCAGATTGCGACTACGACCAACGTATCTCTTGGCAATACTAACGACCAAGCGCAAATTGGCTTGGGTCAGTTTTTGTCTAGCTTCTTCGTCCCCTTTCTCAATCTGTTTAGCTAATTTAACCTCTTCTTGGGCAGTCAGCAAAGAGATTTTTCCGATTTCCCTTAAGTACATCTGGACATTATCAAAGGTTTCTAATTTGAAAGAAGTTTTTTCTTTCAGAACAGCTTTTTTCTCTTTTCTGGTTGAAGGTGCTTCTAAAAACTCAACCGATTCAATTATTCGGATATTATTGTCCTTGAGGCGCTGACAAACTTCTTCCAAGCCGACAATATCTTCCTCAATCCGGGGCACTAATTTAATAATTTCGGACTCGGTAACAAACCCGCGTTCCCGCCCCCGGTTAACTAGCTCCTGAATTTTGTCTTCGGTGATTAATACCTTTCTTCTGGCTTTTCTCGCTTGACTAATCTTTTTCTTTGGCCGACGAACAATTTTCCTCTGACTGCTGACTTTTCTTTTTTTGGCCGGTCGGCTAATTCGTTTCTTAAGCCGACTGGCTGCTTTTTGCCTAATTGGTTTTTTAACTTTTCTTGCTTTTCGACTGGCTGTTTTTTCGGTTTTTCGATGAGCAGCCGGCTTTTTCTCGATTCGGCGAGACGCTTTTCTGACTTTCCTCTTGGGAGTTATTTTTTTGCTCGAGGGACGATGCCGGCCGGCAGACCGTAATCTTCTACCCCGAACGACTTTCTTTTTTACCATAGTTAACTTTTAGATTTAGTTAGTTTATTGAATTCCTCGGTTAATTTCTTAAGGGTTTCCCTGTCTTTTTTTTCTTCGGCTTCCCGAATAGAAAGGTTAAGCTGATCTAATTTCTGATGCCAGTGACGATTCTTTAACTGGTCAAAACAAAATCTAATTTCCTTAGTCGATTCAAATTCATCGGCCGATTTATCCAGCAAACTGCAACGGGCCTCCGCTTTAAAAACAAGTTCGTCTAACTGGCTGGCTAAATCGGTTGATAGATCTTGACGAAAGTTGGCCAACTTGATTCTTTTATCCGGGCATTTCTTCAGATTCTTAAATATTTCGGCCAAGTTGGCATTAGCGAATAAATAAGCCGGCTGGCGCTTAAACCGTTTAAATTTTTTCAGATTGATTAAAAGCAGCCCCAAAAGATATTCTTCCAGGTCAATTTTACCATCAGTCGGGCGAGCCAACTCAACCGGATTGCTTTCTTCTTCTTCTATTGAAGGCATAATTTCTTCCATCAGGGGAATTTCTATCTTTTCCATTTCAGCCGCTAAGTCTTTTTCTTGAACTCTTAAATGTTTGGCTAATTCCTGAAGCCAATGGGACTGCTCAATCTTATGAGGAATCTTTTTTATCAAAGGCAAAATAATTTTAGCTATTTCTTTCTTTCCTTCAAGCGTCTGACAATCGTATTGAGCTAAAACGTTTTCTAAATAAAATTCAATCAGGCTGCGGGCTTGTTTGATTAACTGGCCCCAGTCAGAATTATTTTTTTGAAGGCAATCAGCCGGGTCCTGGCCGGCCGGCAGACTAATCACCTTGGTATTAAAACCAAGCTGGATAGCTAAATCAATTCCCCTTTTGGTGGCTGTCTGACCGGCCGAATCCATATCAAAAGCCGTAGCCAGATTCTCGGTATAGCGTTTAATAATTCCTAATTGTTTTTCGGTCAGCGCCGTTCCCGAAGAAGCGACAGCATTGCTAAAACCGGCCTGATGTAAGGCAATGACATCAGTTTGTCCCTCAACCAAAACACAGAGATTCTCTTTACGAATAGCTAATTTAGCTTTATCTAAACCGTATAAAAAGCGACTTTTGTCATAGATGGGAGTATTGGGCGTATTAATATATTTACCCATTCGTTGATTAGGCCGCTGTGGATTTTCCCGTCCGCTAAAACCGATAACCATTCCGTTCAAATCGCGGATGGGAAAGATAATTCGGTCGCGGAAACGGTCATAATATTCATTCTTCTTTTCGCTCTTAACAGCTAAGCCGGCTTTATCAATCTCTTCTTCCGGATAACCCCGCCCCTTCAAAAAATCTAACAAACCGCGCCAGCTGTCAGGCGCATAACCAATCTGCCAATCCTTAATCGCTCTTGGCTTTAAACCCCGACTGTTTAAATAACCTTGCATCCGTTTACCGGTCCGGCTGCCTTCTAATTGTCTGATAAAAAATTGATTAGTCAAACTGCAAATTTCATAAAGACGGGTTCTTTCGGTCTTCAGCTTGGGGTCTATTTTTTTTAATTCCACCCCGGCCCGCTGAGCCAACATCCGCAAAGCGTCGCCGAACTCAACCCCTTCTATCTCCATAACAAAATCAAAAAGAGAACCGCCTTTATTACAGCCGAAACAATGCCACATCTGTTTCTCCGGCGAAACGAAAAAAGAGGGCGCTTTTTCAGAATGGAAAGGACAAAGAGCCCGATAATTGCGCCCGGCTTTTTGGAGACGGATATAGCTACCGATTACCTCAACGATGTCCAGCCTATTTTTAATTTCGTCAACGGGTGAACTAATCATATCTTTGTAATAACAACTCAAAATTATTATACAATCTTTCAATAAATTGGTTAATTTTTTGATTACCTCCAATCTGCTTCAATAGATTGTTTGTTTCTCTAATAGCCTCCTCGGTAAACCCTAATTCCATCATTAGTTTAGTCCTGATTCCATTATTGGGTTTTTGGGAAAAATAATCCTGTAAGATTTGATGCCATTTTCGAATAGCCTGTCCTGAAATATCAAAAGCTAATTCTTCTGGCAAAACGTTATCTAAAAAACCAATAATTTCGTCCCAATTATCCATCTTATTATAAAATAGTTCATCTTCTAAAAAACTAATCGGATAATGTCCCGGTTGATTAGATCGAGGTAACAAAGAATAAATATCTTCAGCCTGAGTAAACTCTTCAACAATTATATCTACTAAAGAATGAAATTTAAAACCAGCCTCAAATGAATTCTTGTCTTTTAGTTGATTAAGTTTGACCTCTGGAAAATGGGTTTTCTCTCGTTTAATAATTTTTAGATATCTAATATCAGGAAAACTTGTCCCAATGAAAAAATCCTTTTTATTCTTATCTTTAAAATATTTATTAAAAACCTTATCGGTCAAAGCTATATGGGTAATCGGACCTGGCATACTATATCTAATTATTGCTTAATATTTATATTGCACCTTATTTTCATCTTTACCCTGAAGTATTTTATCAACCATGGCTATTTCTTCCAAAATTCCGCCAATCAAATCGTATTTCTTAGCTTCCGGATAAGTAACCCAGGCATAATCAATATCATCCTCATCTAATTTTATCCGACCGGACTTATAAGGGCAATAAAAACTTAGAATAATTACCGGTTGGCCATCCGACCTGATAAAAGTGATATCCAACAAATATTTTACCCTGCCTACTTCTAAATTACATTCTTCTCTGATTTCCCGTCTTAAAGAATTACCGATGGCAAAATACCAATGGTCTTTAGTTGTTTTAGGAGTATTGATATAGTCATCGGTTTCCAGTCCGCCGCCGGGCACTGTCCATTTACCCGGAAAGGCCTTTTTTTTCAAGCTGCGCCGCAGGAGTAAATAAGTTTGCCGGCCGCCTTTCTGCCTAGCTGGCCGATAAATAATCGCTGTGGAAGTAATTCGATGTAATTCTTTGTCTTTAATTTTCATATTTTATCCAGCACCTTATCTAAAACAAAAACCAGCCAGCCAATTTTTTTTATTTTTTGCTTTCATCTTTTCTCTGCCAACGATTTTTATCTCTCTTATTAAGCTTTTCTTTCATCATTTTCTTGAAGACTTTATCCAAATCAATGCCCTTAGAATTAGCTAAACAAATTAGAGGGAAAAGAACATCGATTATTTCGTCGCCTAGATTTTTAGCCCCTTGGCCATATTTTTTCTTTTCGGCTCCATGAAGATGACTGACTTCCCTGGCTAACTCCCCTACTTCCTGCGTTAAATGAGCCAATATTTCGAACGGCTTAAAATAGCCAATCTTATATCGCTTAACCCAATCATCGACCTGTTTTTGAATCTCTTTTAAAGGCATGATTTTTATCGATGACGATTATAAACCATATTTTCTGAATAATTTTTCAGAATTTTAGCACTGGTGAAATACATCTTTTCCGGCAATTTGTCCAGAGCAAACCAACGCCACTCGGTTATTTCATCGGGTTCCATTACTTTCGGTTTACCTTCAAATTCTTCGAATAAAAACCCAATAGTCACAAAATGGGCGTCGCTAACCCGCTCGTTGGTTAAGCTGATAAATTTTAATTTATCCTGATTGATTTTGATGTTGGTCTCTTCCATCACTTCTCGGGCGGCCGCTTCTTCAAGGGTCTCGCCAAAATCAATTTTGCCCCCCGGCATAGTCCAAGTGCCTTCACCGTGAAGCGCCGAATCGGCTTTTTTGGGGTCATCGTGCCGCTTACCCAAAAGAACTTTGTTGTCTTTTAAAATCATAACGCCAACGCCGGCCTTAACGCCAATTTTTTTGTCTTGAGACATACATTCGCAATTTTAATTTAAAAATTTGATTTAAAAAAGTGAATTATTCCGAAATCGCAAACTGGCGGAGAGGGCGGGATTCGAACCCGCGATACCTTGCGGTATACCTGTTCTCCAAACAGGCGCACTAGGCCACTATGCGACCTCTCCCTTTAAATCCATTTAAGGTTTGCTATTGATATTCCACGATCTTGCGAAGCAAGGTCATCGTATTAGAAAGGGTGAATCTTAAATGGATTCTATTTAAAATATTCAGCCAACTTATTTCTTATTTTCTCTACCTCAAAAGTATCCAAAGGATCGTCCGGCTTATGCTTTAAACGCCTGATTTCCTTTTCCAGTTCAAACTTACTCAAGCCATCTTTTAAGGCGTTCTGGAAAACATCTTCAACATAAGCCCGTTCTTTGTCGGATAATTCAGGGATTTGACGTAAGGCCTTTTCAAAATCATCCCGATATATTTTTTTGCTTGAACCAAAAAATGCGTCAAAAATACTCATAGACATTTAAAAAATTATTTTTCAGTTCTTTTTAATTCCTTCTTTCCCCATAAAATAGTTAATCTATTGCCCAAAAATGCCGCAAAATTATCTCTGGCTGGCTCGTTAGCAGAATAAGCTAATCTTTTGTATTTTGTAAAATCATGAATATCTTTTTTGGTGATATCATCTGCGGTTAGTTTTTTATAATTTTGCCAAGCCCTCATATCATCTTCAGTCAATTTTTTTACTTCAGTGTTAGTTAAATTAGGATTAGCTTTTTTCCCTTTTTCTTCTATTTCTTCGTTTCTTAAATTTTCTATCTCTTGCTGGAAACCCTCCAAAGATTCCTGTTCTTGTTCCGGCTCTTTTTCGAATATGTTCATAATTAAAATCATTTTTCGACCAACTTATTCTTCAACAAAAAATCATTGACTCTTTCAAATATTTTCTGGTGGCCTTGAGGGTTGGGATGGAGGCCATCTTCTAAATCTTCCTTATTTAATAAATCTAACATACTAATAAACATTACTTTATTTTTTTGGCTAACTTTTTCTATAACTGAATTGTATTTTTCGATATCCTCGTTGGTGTTGTAAAATTTTTGATTCCACCACTGGGGTACGGTCCTGCTCTCATCAACCTTGAACAGCCCAATGAATATAATTTTATCGGTATATTTCCCCGCTTTTTTAATCAGTTTTTCCAAATTCTTTTCAAAACTGTCTATATCTGTGTCTGGATTATCCTTTGTTTCAGTATATTGAGCGTCATTAACACCAATAGCAAAAATCAAAATGTCGAGATTTTTTCTTTTTCTTAAGTCACCTACTACAAATTCTTTCCCTTGCTCAAATTTATCCAATAACTTTCCGGTATTAAAACCTCCGGTGGCTAAATTGCTGACATAAATACGAATATTCCGACGATTTTCTTTTTTATGGAAATATTGCTTTAGTCGGTCAGCCCAACCGCCTTTTTCCGGGTCCCAACAGCCCCAAGCAACACTGTCTCCAAAAATTAATATATTAATAAACATAAAGATTAATTATTATTCCTCGACCAATTTATTCTTCAACAAAAAATCTCTGACTCTTTCAAAAATCTTCTGATGGCCCTGGGAATTGGGGTGTAATCCATCCTCTAAATCACTTTTATCAAGTAAATCAAATATATCTATGAATAATAATTTATGTTCCTGGCAAACTGATTTTATTATCTGGTTGTATTTCTGAATGTTCTTATTAGTATAGTGTAAGCCACTATCCCAGGAAACTGGCGTTGTTTTTGATTCTTCCACTTTTAAACCTCCACTAAAAATAACTTTTTTTGTAAATTTCTCGGCTTGTTTTATTAATTCTTTTAAATTATTCTTGAATTTTTCTAAGCTAATCTGCGGACCATCTTTTGATTTTACATACATAGAGTCATTAGTCTCTATCGAAAATATTATAATAATGTCATCATACCAACCCTTCTTTATTCTTTGTCTTGTTTCAAATTTAAATCTTTTCAATAAATCGCTTGTATTATCTCCGTCAACTCCGAGATTATATACACTGATATAGCCATCATCAACTTCATTAGCTTCAAAATGCCTTCTTAATCTCTGGACCCAGCCTCCTCTTTCTGTATCCCAAGCTCCCCATGTTGTACTTGCCCCGAAAACACAAATTACTTTGTCCATATTTTTAAATCTCCATCTCCCGCAGATTTCTTATTCTTTCTTCAACCGGCGGATGGGTCATAAACCATTTAGCCACTTTCCGACCTTTAAAAGGATTGGCAATATACATATGAGCCATCGCTTTGTTGGCCACCCGCAAAGGTGTCCGGTCAGCTGATATTTTTTCCAAGGCCTTGGCCAACCCTTCAGGATAGCGAGTCAACAAAGCGCCGCTGGCGTCAGCCAAGAATTCTCTTTTGCGGGAAATAGTCATTTGAATTAAAAAAGCAAAAAAGGGAGATAAAATAGCCAAGCCGATACCAATTAAGAGCATAATGGCTGCTAATTGGCCGCCTTCCCGGTTATCTCTTCGGCGACCGCCTAACCAGGTCCAGCGCAAGAACCAATCGGAGATTAAAACAACTAAACCGACCAGAATAACAACAACCGTCTGTAAAAGAATGTCCCGATTGCCAATATGGCTTAATTCATGAGCTAAAACGCCTTCTAATTCTGTCTGCTCTAATTTTTCTAAAAGTCCTCTGGTCACGGCCACGACTGCGTGCTCCGGGTTACGGCCGGTGGCGAAAGCATTGGGAGCCATCTCATCAATAATATAGACTTTGGGCAGAGGCAGACCAGCCGTAATACAAAGATTCTCTACCAACCGATATAACTCCGGATTGTCTTCTTTTTTAATCTCTTGGGCCCGGCTCATCTTTAAGATAATTTTGTCCGAATACCAATAAGAAGTAAAACTCATTGCCGCGCTAAAAACTACAGCCACGACTAAAATAATTGGGCTGTTGAACTGATAAGAAAAAACCCAGCCCAAACCGATAATAAAAAGCAGAAAAAAAATAATTAAAAACCAAGTCCGCCGGATATTACTATCTTTGTGAGTGTATAAAGTGGCCATCTCTTAAGGGGTCGCCCTTTTGGACAGTCGCCTTAGGCGACTGATCCTCAATGGCAACCCTTTATAGTTCCAAGGGCGTCCCTTAAAAATTTAGAAACTGACTTTAACTGGTTTTCGGGCAGCCGCTTCTTCTATTTCAAAAAAATCCCGCTTCTTAAAACTAAACATGCCGGCGACTAAATTATTAGGGAACTTCTGGATTTTAATATTAAAGTCCCTGACATTGCCGTTGAAAAAGCGGCGGGCGGCCTGAATTTTATTCTCGGTGTCAGATAATTCCCGCTGCAATTCCAGGAAATTCTGATTAGCTTTTAGGTCCGGATAATTTTCAGCCACCGCAAACAATGACTTCAAGGCGCCAGCCAGCATATTTTCCGCTTGGCCGTGTTCCTCAACCGTTTGAGCTCCCATGGCGGCGGTTCGCGCTTGAGTCACTTTCTCAAAAAGCTCTCTTTCGTGCCGAGCATATCCTTTGACTGTCCCGACTAAATTAGGAATCAGGTTATAACGCCTCTTCAGTTGAACATCGATGTCCGACCAGGCCTCATCAGTCCTGTTTCTTAATCTAACTAGGCCATTGTAGATAGCGATTAACCAAAAGAGAATAATCGCGGCAACAATAATAGTTGCCCATAAGGTTGTGCTCATATTTAAGGTCTCCTTTCTGTCTATATTATAGTATATCTCCAAATTTATGCAATCGTTGACAGAATTTATTCCATTACCTAAAATTGAAAGAAATAGTTCTTTCAAAGGGGGTAAAAAATGAAAACATCAACTAGATGGATTATTGTCTGCTTTGTGATACTAATTACGGGATGCTTAATCGGAGGAATGCATTTAGACTTAATCTCTGTTATTCCAAAAAAATGGGCTTCTGATATTGGAACTATTGGAGTATTCGTAGCCATCATTTTCGCCTGGCCTAGCTCCTAAGGATAAAGGCGATTAAAAAACAGCCGCTTTAAACAAAACGGCTGTCTTTTTTTGAAAGTATTTTAATACCCCATGCCACCAGGTGGCATGCCGCCAGGCATTGAGGCAGCGGCTTCTTTCTTTTCAGGCAGGTCAGTGACTACTGCCTCGGTGGTCAAAAGCATGGCTGCCGCCGAAGCGGCATTTTCCAGAGCCAAGCGAACCACTTTAGTCGGGTCGATAATACCGGCTTCAAATAAATCTTCATACTTATTTTTAGCCGCATTATAGCCATAACCGGCGCTTTTTTTCTTAACTTCGTCAACGACGACTGCTCCGTCCTGGCCGGCATTAGTGGCAATTTGCCGTAGGGGCTCCTCCAAAGCTCTTCTCAAAATAGCCAAACCAGTTTTCTCGTCGCCTCTTAATTTGATTTCTTTCAAACCCTTAAGGGCCCTGATTAAAGCAACGCCGCCACCCGGAACAATTCCCTCGGCAACAGCGGCCCGGGTAGCCGCTAAAGCGTCTTCGATTTTGGCTTGTTTGTATTTCTGTTCCGCTTCGGTAGCCGCGCCGACTTTGATGACGGCTACGCCGCCAGCCAATTTAGCCAAACGTTCTTGTAATTTCTCTTTATCAAAATCAGAATCGCTTCTTTCTAATTCCGTCTTAATTTGATTAACCCGACCTTCAATATCTGCCTTGCTGCCTTTACCTTCAACAATGGTCGTGTTCTCTTTATCAGAAATGACTTTGCGAGCCCGACCAAGCATTCTCATTTCAGCACTTTCCAACTTCAGACCTAGTTCTTCGGAAATAACCTGGCCGCCGGTCAAGATAGCGATATCCTCCAGCATCTCCTTACGTCGGTCGCCAAAACCGGGCGCCTTAACCGCTAAAGCATTAAAAGTTCCTCTTAATTTATTAACCACCAAAGTGGCTAAAGCATCGCCCTCAACGTCTTCAGCTATCAAAACAATATCTTTTTTGCCGCTTTGGGTTACCTTTTCCAAAAGAGGCAGAATTTCCTTAATACTGGAGATTTTTTTATCGGTGATGAGGATATAAGGGTCTTCGTATTCGGCTAACATTCGGTCGGTATCGGTAATCATATAAGGCGAAATATAACCTTTATCAAAACGCATTCCCTTGACCGTTTCCTTAGATAAACCAAAGGTCTGCGATTCCTCAACGGTGATAACCCCGTCTTTGCCAATATCCTGCATTACTTCAGCAATTAGGTTGCCGACTTCGGCATCTTCAGCCGAAATAGTCGCTACCTGGGCAATCTCTCCTTTGCCGGCGACCATCTTAGACATTTTCTTGAGAGCAGTGACCACAGCCTCAACCCCTTTTTCAATTCCTTTTTTAATAGATAGAGGATTAGCGCCGGCGGTAACATTTTTCAAGCCCTGACCAATCATGGCCTGAGTCAAAACTGAAGCGGTGGTTGTTCCGTCACCGGCCAAATCATTGGTCTTATTGGCTACTTCTTTAACAATTTCCGCTCCGATATTTTCAAATTTATTCTCTAACTCAATCTCCTTGGCAATGGTTACCCCGTCATTGGTAATTTCCGGCGAGCCAAAGCCCTTGTCTAAAACAACATTGCGACCCTTAGGTCCCAAAGTTACTTTAACTGTGTTAGCCAAGCGGTCAACGCCTTTTTTCAGTTGACCTCTGGCCTGTTCAGCAAATTTAATTTGTTTAGCCATTTTTATTATATGTCACAGCCGGAAAAGAACCTGCTTTGCCATCAAAACAGATTCTCTCAGCCATAACTTTTATTTCTCCAAAATTGCCAAAATATCCTCCTCTCTGGCAATCAAATATTCTTTATTATCTATTTTAATTTCATTAGGTCCGTATTTGGTAAATAAAACAATATCGCCCTTCTTAACATTAATCGGTTTATTGGGACGGCCCGGACCGACGGCCACCACTTTGCCCTGTTCGGGCTTTTCTTTTTCAGCCGTCTCCGGCAAAACAATACCCGATTTAGTTTTTTCTTCTGTGGAAATTGGTTCAATGAGAACCCGGTCAGCTAAAGGTTTAATGTTCATATTTGCTTAATCAAACAGCGAACAACAAACAGCGAACAATAGAAATTGTTCACTGATAGCTATCCTCTGTTCTATAAACTATTCTAATCCCGAATCTCTCTATTGTCAAGTCAGTTAGCGGCTTAGCGGGGCGTCCCTTTTTTATACGCCTTTTGCAAAGGGCGTATAAAAAAGGGACGCCCCGGGAGTAACGCTATACCCTCAAACCCGAGTCCTTTTCCTGAGCCATCCCAGCTAAACCCAACTCTTCCATTCGCCGGTTATACTTTTCTAAAATCCCCTTTTCCGGCGAGTCCGGATGGAATTCTAATTGATTATCGTCAAAGACAACCCGGCCGCCGGTCTGATAAGTTAAAGGGTCTTTTTTAATCCGTCTGAATTGAATCTTTTTGAGAATAAATTCCAAAGCATCACCTATTTGAGTATCCAAAATAGATTCTCTCAATTTCCTAATTGAATTGAATAAACGATTAGTTCCAACTTCTCTTAAATAACCCCTCCGGCTCTGAGGATAAAAAGTTAAATATTCGGTCAACCATTGATTAGTTCTCTGGAATTTCTTATACAACCCGGTCTCGGCCTGCCAAACCGGAATCAGATGAGCATAGGTCTGAGCATTGTATAAACTGGGCAAAGGGATTTTTAAGGACTGGTTGGTTATATAATGATTAAGACAAAATCTGTTTTTAGTCAACTGGCCGTGCCGCCGCTGGCCAAGCAAATGAACAAACAAGGTCGTTAATGCCCGACAAGTCCAAATGCGGCCAGCTTTGGTCACAATTAACAAATCAATATCTGATTCTTTTCTGGGATTATTCATGGCCAAGGAGCCGCTGACCATAATCAGGCGGATATAAGGAATGGTCTGAAGTAATTTTGTTATCCGGCTGATTTTTTTCCAGCGCTGGTCAGCCAATTTCTGTTTTTTAATTCTTTGTTTAACTAAGCTGGTTCGGCCTTTTAAAAAATAAAAGCCGTTCTTTTGACCGATTAATTCAGTCAAAGCCGGACTATTGTCTAAAACTTCTAAAATGTGTTCAAAATCCAAGGATTGCCATTGAGGATCACGTCCCTCGCCTTTGGCGAGGGCGTATCCGAAAGGGCGATTCTTGGATTTTGATGACCTCGGCTCTAAACGTATCAAATACCTAAAAACTTCCCAGCCAGTCAGCGGCCGCTCCAAGACATCGTAATAAACCAGCGTAGCCAAAATTGCCTTTTCTAAATCAGTCATAATTTATAAGGGCGTGCATCGAGACTCCACATAGAGGGTTGCCCTCGAGATTCCACGCCCTTTGCGAAGCAAAGGACGTGGTCGAGAGGGCGACCCTTTAAGCAAGTCGTGGTCGAGAAGCATGCCCTTAAGGCGAAAATCTATCCGAAAGGGCGACCCTTGACGAATCTACTTCTATCATACTCCGTTCCCCTCAAAGAAAAAAGAGGTGTCCGGATTACATCCAAACACCTCATATCAATTCTTGCAGGTATTCATTAGTCGAAAGTTCTTCCAGCGCCGAATTCAACAAGAAGCTAATTTCTCCTTCAGGTTTTCCCAAAACAGCGGATATTCCAGCTAAAGAATACTCATCAAAAATGACCATTTTAACAATCAGTTTTTCAACATCGCTTAAGCCATTTAAGGCATTATCAATAATCTGCTGTTTTTCCCGAAGAAGAGCTATTGCTTCCGGGGTCTTGGTACTGCCTATCTGAAGCCAGCCTCGTCGACTTTCAGAAATTACTTCTATACCCCTACTCACCAATTCATCCAATAGTTTAAGATTGCGGCTGTTAGAACATCGGGCAAGAGTATCTGATTTTCTTTCGGCAAACTCGGACTCTCTATGAATTCTCTCCATCTGAGCGATTAAACGACTATGAGCTATGCGCAATTTTCTTTTAGACAGCTCGATGACATCTTCAGGAGCTTTCTCTAATCCGTTAATAGAGAATGGGCCACGAGGAGGACTATAAAGACGTTGAAGAGTCCCCCAATCCAGACCAGGGTGTCTAACAGATAGTGCCTCAATCACATGGGACAAAGTTATCCCTTCAGCCAGAAGGTCAATAGCTTTTAAACGATCTCCTAATGAGATTCTGATTGGTTGTTGTCTTTTTAACCGCCAGCGAATACCAAACGGACTCTCCAATCTTTCAAATAGTATTCCTTTGTTCCTGCGCAGATGCTGGGCAATATTTTCCTGAATCGAGGATTGAGTTGCCGAAGGAGACAAAGCGTACCCCGAGCCTGGGTGCATCACTAACTTAGCTAAATCAGCAACTGACCAACCTCTCTTTTTCCCAAAATAGGACATTAACATGAACAGCTTTTCTGTTTGTGGTTTAGTTCGAACGGGTGGCGAAGTCACTCCAGATATAACTTCCCATTTTGTTAAAAGAGAATCATCATCGCATTTTTTAAAAAGACGCCGATGTCTCTTTTTCCTACTTCCGTCACGCAAGGCGCTGTTAACCGCTTTTCTGAGAGCAAGATGATTAGGATGCATGCCGTGATAATCCGGATGTTTCTTAACAGTGAAAACCAGTTCTCTCTGTTCCAGTGGCCCTTGCTTCGAGAGAATCTCAACCATTAAGCTCCGTAGGCTGCATTCGCCCCGTAATCGTCTTTGACCCTTTTTGGCAATAGGACCAAAGGATTTTTTTCTCAAGGTCATTGTTTGCCGGAATTCCGGGTCGGGGATAGTACCTGGAACAAACCACTCTTTTTTCCAAACGTCAAATACTTTCCCCGGATAACGACGCTTGAAATAAAACAATCTCTCCCATAAATGGTTAGCCAGCTTTTCTCCAGTCGCACCTTTAGTCTCATACGGATATTCAAGAATCAATAGAGATAGTTCGTAAGCTGTCCAGCTTCTCTCCGATAGAATCTTAATAAGAATGATGGTATTTCTGTTGGTGGTATCAATGACATCTTTTAAGCTGGCGATGACTTCATTTGCCGAACGAGGAACAACAATTAATGGCTTGTTCTTTTTCCCTTTTTCTTTCTTTTCTTCTTTTTTCCCTTCCAATTTGTGCCTCCTTTGCTAAAAAAGAATGGGTAGAATTTTTCGCTAATCGGCCAGCCAATCAAAGGGACCACTTGGAGATTTCCATATATTCTTTTTTCTTCGTAGGTTATTAAGTCCGAGGCAATCTGATCAAGGAACAATCTTATTTGTTTCGGCCCTTCTGCCCATATTTTGATTCTTGTCCCACAAAGCTTATCTTTTGTCTTAGCTGATCGACAATCAACCGGCCTAACCGGATAAATACTACAAAGGTCTTTGTCTAAAAAAATACAAGACCTTTCCCGATAAGCCTCTCTTAAGGCTGGTCCTACATCTTCCCAGCGTTCTATATCGACCACAGCCGATAAAGAAGACGATGTTAAAAGGCTTCTCTTGTTTCTTTGATAATAATGGTAAAAATCCAAAGCCTCCTTTTTAACTCTCTGTTTAATGGAGCGGCGGTTTGGCTTAGAAAGCGAGCTTATATAATCAATTATCAGCTCCATTTCTAAAGTAGTACAACAAACCAACTGGTGGCAGCACCAAGAACAACCCCGATGACAGCTAATTTCATTTTCTTTTAGGTACTCTTCAGTCAAATCATCCATTAGACGGAAAATATTTCTGACTAAAGCTACGCCTTCTTCGGGTTCTCCTAATCTCTCTAAAAATTCGCCTTTTGCTTTACCGTAAACAATCCGCTCTCCTTCACTCATTTTCCAGCCATGAACCGGGTCAATCTGATCAACCCTTACTTGCATTTCTCGCAATAAATACATTTCCTTTCACCTCCTTTATTCAAAAATTAAGGTACAAATTAAGCCAAACCTTCTTTGGTTTGGCTAATTGACTATTAAAATAACTTTAACAGATTCAAAGGAATAGTCAATCTCTAAAGAGTCGTTTTAAAGGGCGTACCTCTCGACCACGACTTGCCTAAAGGGTCGCCCTCTCGACCACGTCCTTTGCTTCGCAAAGGGCGTGGAATCTCGAGGGCAACCCTCTATGTGGAATCTCGATACACGCCCTTTATACCTTTAACCCCAAGGCGACTGCTTTGGCGATGCGGCTACTGACCAATGATTCTTTACTGGGAACAACTTTAATTTCCTTCAAGTCAGCTAATTTAACTTTGTTCTTTTTCAAAAACTTATCAATTTCCGGTAAAATCGTTTCGCTTAATTGATAAAGACCGGGCCATTGATGGCCGGCTATTTTTTTCTGGCCTTTCTTTAAAACCAGCTTTGGTTCTCTTTTAGATAAGTCAATGACTAAAATCATTCTTAACCACTCAAAGGGTCCCTTTTTATACGCCCTTGCGCAGAATTTCAAAAATCTTATTTCTTTGTTTAAACCCCTTGATTAGCTTAATATTCTGCCACGGACATTTAAAATAATCAGCTAAGACATCAATAACTGCTCGGTTGGCTTGGCCTTTAATTGGTTTTTCTTTAACCCAAACTTCAAGATTGCCCTGTTTTTTGACAACGGCCCGCTTCTTAGAATTGGGAAAAACCTTAACTCTGATTAACATTCTTTTAAAGGCAACCCTTAAATCCCGAGGCACACTCTTGTCTTGTCAACTTCTCATTTCTTTTTCCTTTTAGCTTCTAATCTTCTGGCTCCTTTCTCATCAAAACCAAAATGATGAGCAATTTCATGCCAGACAGTATCCTTGACCAAGGCGATTATTTTCTTATCTGCTTTAGCCAATCTCTCAATCGGCTCCTGAAAAATACTAATTTTGTCAGGTAGAATATTGCCGAATCCCCGGCCCCAGGTTGTCTGAGGAACGCCCTGATAGAGTCCTAAAAGAGAATTACTTGACCGCAAACCAACTTTGGCCAATTGCCCGGCCGAGGCCTTTTCTTCAACAATAACCTCCACATTGTCCATTTTTTGACGGATATGTTCCGGCAACTCCAAAATCGCTTGTTCAACTAACTTTTCAAAATCAGCTCGTGGCATATCCATCATTCTATCAGATTTAATCAATTTATCAAACAAAAAAAGGAGCCCCGGGGGATTAGGACCCTTGACTTAATAATTAACCTCAGTTGATTATTATAGGTAAATTATTTTCCTTTTTTCAAGGTCGCTAAAAATTCCTCTTCGGGAAGCCAGGGAGCAATCCGTTTTACTTTTTCTAAAATTTTCTTCTTCTCCGTTTCGGTTTTAGCCGCCGTTAACTTAGCCCGCAGTCGGCGGTATTGTTTTCGGCGCTTGCGCCGTCGATGAATTTCAGTTTTCTTTATTTGTCCTCTTTTCATGCAATTATTGACAGTAAATAAAAATAACGATAAGATAAATCATAAAGGATTTGTCCTTTTAAAGCAAAATAAAGGAAGCAAATTCGTACTAATTTCTGATAATCTAAGAGAAGGAGGGAAAGATGAGAAAGACAAAATTCATCCTCTTACTGCTAGTAATAACCGTAGGGTTTTTGTCTGTAATCGGATCAGGGACGAGTCAGACAGGGAGATATATCGGTTCTGCCGTGTTTAAGGATCCGCGTGACAAAGAAATTGGTGGCGCTATAGGAGAACTAATCGGGGCACATCAAGAGCAGAAAAGGAGAGAAGAAGAATTAGAGAAACAGCGTGAACTAGAGAGACAGCAAATGGAGGAACAACGCAGTCTGGAGGAGAAACGGTTGGCCGAACATCGGAGACAGTTCGACCAAGAACTGGGCCAGAGAAAGGAAGAATTTAATAAACAGATGGGCCAACGTCAGGAGGAATTTGACAAGGAGATGTTACTGAATAAAAATCGAGAGCAACCGAGAGGTTCTGTAGAAAGAGAATCAAAGAATGAATGTACAAACGACAGCATCTTTTTTGAAGGATCGAATGGCACCATTCAATTACCTATCCGCAACAAAAAGGATGGCCAGCGCACAGTCTCCCAATTCTGGGGAATATTTGTTGAAAAAATCCATCCTATTTTGTGGAAGGCTGGTATCAGGCCTGGCGATGTGATCTTCGGCTTCGACTATAAGGCAGTACATTCAAGTAGCCCTAAAGAACGCTTCGATAAGCTATTCCAAAAAATGCAGGAGAAGATCGATGAAGGAAAAGGAACTATTAAACTTCATTGGTGGAACCGTTCTACTAGAAAAATTGAAGAAGGTTCATTCATACTCAAAAAGAAAGGAAAATAGATGAGAAAAATTCTTTTAACGTTAGTCCTGGGTTTTTTATTTATTACCGGGAACTCAGCTATCGCTGGCGACATATACATTAAGGGGATCGGGTTTGACGGACGATGCGCCAAAATAGAGTTTGGGAGCACCGAGAACGATACCGATGACCGGGTAGTGATAAGATGTAAGGTCTTCGATAGACAGAGAAACAGAGAAACCGTCTTCGGAGGTGAAAGACTATTCAGGAATATTTCCGGCTCTGGCTACTTTGTAGAGTTTTGTGGTCGCTCCGTAAATCCCGAGTACGCTATCGTCCATGTCCAGGCCTTCCATAATGGAAAATTAGAGGACCAAATGACATGGTCGAGAAGCAGAAGATGAGACAGAATTCCGCGACATAGACAACTGGATCAACTTGGATTACCTGACCCTTTTGGGCAAATGCTCAAAAGGGTCCTTTTTTTTATTTCTCCTGCTGCTCTTCAATAAACTTTCTAATTGACCGGTCATAGGTCTTTTCCGCTTCCTTGGAAAAAAGACAAGCCGGTAATTCGCCTCTCTGCCAATGGTATTTAATACACTGACAACAAAGCCCTTTCTTATCACAGCCGGGATAAGTGCAGGGACAATCTTTCAAATTTTCTCCTTGTCGACACTCCATAATCAGATTATAGCATAAAAAGGGGCGCTTCCAAAATGAAGTGCCCTATTAATCTCTTCTCTTATTTCCACGCCATTCCTTCTCCTTTCGGTTCACTATCTCTACTCTTCCACTAAAACCACGTCTTTAATTCTATCCATTGGCCAGTGTTCTTGTCTGTTCTCGCCAGGAACCCCAATAACGTTGAGTGTAACCGTATCTGTTATTTTATCAAGCTTCCCCATATCAGCCAAGAAACTCTCTTCTTCGTTATTAGCAGGTAAAACCAATACCGCTTCTCCTTCTAAAGACAAAACTTTTTCTCTAATATTCATAATTATTCCTCCCTTCGGATAGCAAAGAACTTCTCTAATTGATTTAATTACAGCATAAATAGATGTATTCGTCAAATAGAAAACTGCTTCAAAAAGCAATTTGTTTTCTCAAACAAAAGCAATTTCTTTCTTTAAGAAATATATTTATCCCAAATATGCGTTTTATCTATTCAAACTCCAAACCATGTAAGTCAGGTAAGTAGCAAAAGTAACCCAGCCGCCATAAGGAATCAATAACCAGGCGGCCCGGCCGGAGAGCGGCCAGATTAAAATAATTAAAACCAAGACCGAAAGACCAAGCAAGCCGGCTTCCCAGACGGCCGGCCCAATTAAATGTTGATTAAAGAAAAGGAAGCTCCAGAAAATATTTAGAAGAGCATTAATCAGAAAGATAATAATAATCCACCAAAAGCGGCCTTGATGAGGTACTTTGTTCCAGACAATCAGCGCTGAAATAGCGCCTAAAATAAAAATAATTGTCCAGGCAAAACCAATCACCGACCCCGGCGGCGTCCAAGCGGGCAATTTGATCGTCTGATACCAATCCATGCCGCCACCGGTCAGCCAATTTCCCAACCAAGCCACCCCTAAAGTAATTAATGGAATAACCAAATAATTTAATTTCATAATTTCATCTAATTTCTGGTTTCTGATGAGGTTTGACTATTTTTTATCAGCCGTCGGTAATTCTTTGCCCATTTTCTCAAAAGCTCTTAAAATTTCCAAGGGCACCGCAAAGACAATCGTATTGGACTGGTCGGAACTAATATCATTAATTGACTGAAGGGTCCTTAGATGGAGGGCGCCTTTAGCTTCGGACAAAGTCCGGGCCGCCTTAGCCATATTATTAGCGGCCATGACTTCACCCTCGGCTTTAATGATAATGGCCCGTTTCTCCCGCTCGGCTTCGGCTTGCTTGCCAATAACCCGCTTCATTTCTTCAGGCAAAGTAATATCTTTTAATTCTACATTATCAACTTTAATTCCCCAAGGGTCACTCGCCCTATCAATTATCAGCCTGATACTTTCAGAGACCTTATCTCTTTGTGAAAGCAGTTCGTCTAAATCCACTTGACCGACCGCATTACGCATGGTTGTCTGGGCTAATTGAGAAATGGCATAATAAAAATCCTCTACTTCCAAGATCACCTTATCCGCTTCAGCTACCTTGTAATAAATGACTGCGTTAACGCTGACCGAAATATTGTCTTTGGTAATCGCTTCCTGATTAGGCACGTCAACTGCCTTAACTCTTAAATCCACTTTTTTGTAAGACTGAATAATCGGGAAAACCAATCGCCAACCCGGATTCATCAAACCAATATACTTGCCCAACATAAATTTAACCCCTTTTTGATACTGGGTAATCTGCTTGATTGAAATTAAGATAATAAAAAGAATTATTCCTAAAATTATCCAGATTGTATCCACTCTATTCTCACCCCCTTTCTCTTAATCATTTTTTAACTACCTATTCTATTATAGCAAAAATAGACCAGCCGGCAACCCAGGCAACAAAAAAGCCCTGCTGGCAGCTTGTCAGCAGGACATATTTTAGATAAATAGTTAGTTCGTGGGCATTTCGGAAGCATCTAGTCGAAATACATTGCCAATCTGGCAACTAGGAAGCTGCCTGGTTCCAGAAGAATCCCCTCTGGGGTATTGAAGTCATCTGGATGAGACAAAAGTGGCTCGACGCAGACATATCCCGACTTCCAATCCGTCCATATACATATCTGACCGTCCTCAAACCCTTGAAATGGACACATTCTAACCTTTCCGACACCGAATAAATTGATTTCAATCTCACTACTGGCCTCAAATATCTCGGAACCGTATGGCCGGTCGACATAGATAGGTTCAATACCCTGACCAAGGAAAATAATTTCTGCTCCTTCAGGAGCAGAAAAGTACGGATGCCAAGCGAACTCGAAAGGAACTGGAGTGGCCAGTCTGTTCTCAACGCTGACAGTTATCCCCAGAGAATTCTTATCCAAAAGGTAGCTGACTTTGTAATCCAATTGGTAGCCGAACTGCCTGAACTCACAAATATACTCAACGTCAGTCAGCCGTTCCGCAACATCAACAAGCTGCCAATAAACATCTCTCAATCCACCATGCTGAGGAATGGTAGCAAATCGACCATTCTTCTTTTTGCCGAAAATTGGTGAGCAGAGATGCATCCCTCCCCGGACTAAATCCTTACCCCCTTCTCCTTTGATAACTTGCTGCGGAAAGAAAAAATCCTTTCCGTCTTTCTCTAAGTTGGTGATTCTCGCGCCCATAGCCAGGGTTTCTATACTTAATATTTCATTATAAGAGTACAACATATGGCCCTCCTTACATTTCTTGAATTGGCATTAATTGTTAGTGAACAAATTTCTAAACTAAAACAAGCGTACCACAGAAATATGTTTATGTCAATCCTTTCGACAGACTAGTTCTACAAATCTATCTCAATTTCTGGCTTATCTTTGTTAAGCAAGTCAGTGGTTGCTTTGGCCTGACATTGTTCAGTCAGCAAATTAGCCAATTCATCTCTGGCTCGTTCAATAAGCGATGATGGAGCTGGGTCAATGCCGTCAAGATTAATGACAATCTTTTTGGTCGTTTCAGTAATCTTGGTAAAATCCCCGTTGCGCCAGTTCCATTTTCGGCACATCACATTCAAGGATTTGTCGTCAAAGTAAATCACTTCACCGGGCTCGGGATTTTCCTTATCTTGAGTGCCTAAAGGAATAAATATCTCATTGCCCTTAGCCAGACTGAGCCGCAGATTGCCTTCTATCTTTTCAACATCATCACCGCCGCAGGGGAGCAGATATTTGATGGAGATATAATTGAATAAAGCGACTACCGAGTTTATAAAAGGCAGACCGCCGCCCTTGGCAATTCTCGCCAGTAGCGATTTAATGGAAGGCAAAAATTGATTTGGATTAGAGCCGAATTTCAAATGGACCTCATCCCAGGCTTTGACTAATTCATGCTCCACTAAATTTTGACCCATTTTTTCTTCTATTTCTTTGTTCAAGAGCTTCTTAATTCTTTTATTGCCTGGAGCGTTGACTATCTCGCTGACGATAATAATCCCTCGGTTAAAGCTGGGAAATTGATTAAAAATTTCCTGGTCAATAATAATTTTTCTCATTGTCTTAATTTCAACAAGTTAAATGCAGAGCGGCTATAACTTTTTTCCGGTCAGCCAGCTGATTGTAAATCTCAACTGCTTTGGCGGTTGGCTCGGCCATCAACTCAATCCCCTCTTGAGCCAAATATTCCTTGGTTTCTTCCATCACCTCAACCAATCCGGAGTCACCGGTGCCAATAACCAAAACAGCCGGCTTTTCCTTAACCGCTTCTTTAATATCTTCCGGGTAAACTTTATGGCCTTCCCGGCGCCACCACTTTTCCAGCCGCTCTGGATAAATAATCACGTCGTGCCGATATTCCTTCCCCTCAACCTTAATTTGCCCAAATTGATAACCATCTATCCGCATACCATTCTATTGTATCAAAAAACCGCCTCTTTGGCGATTTTTGAAATATAAATAATTTATCTTTAAAAAAATAAGGGCCAGATTTTTTGTGTCTAACCCTCTCCGTTCTTAAGAAAGCCTTGTTTTAAAAGCAATCAGGGCAATAAAATTTGCCTTCTCTTTCCCTAAGGTGTTTGTTTAGGGTGACCCGCTTGCATCCGGTACATCGTTTACCGTCCTCTCCTAACAAAACAGCTACATCATCTCTTATCCCATCCTGAGGACCCCATGGATTGGATTTGTCAGGAAAAGGCTCATTCGGCGTCGGTTGTCTAGTCCCAAAGCCCATAATCATCCCTCCTTTCATTAATAAAGTTTACCTGATTAAGTACGATTTTCTCTTAACTGCCACCGGGCCGGCGTGATTTGTCCATTTGGCGCGCCTTTTCAGCTATCTCTACTATCAGCTTGGCTGCTTCTTTCGAGCTAATCCGTTTTCTCTCAACTTCCCTGATTAGAAGAATTGCCTCTTCGTAAAAAGACAGTAAAGTCGTGATGAAAACCAGAATATCAATATCTGTCTTCAGAACCTCAATCGCCTTTGCTTTAGCGATTTCTGCCTTTTCATCGACCTCGGCTACCATCAGGGTCTCTATATAGGCCTGGATAAAATCGATCAGTTTTTGCTTAGCTTCAGGGCTAAGCGATTTTGAATATAGTTCAGTCATTCCTTCCTCCTTTCGTCAAGACGAACACGATACTTATACTTTTATTATTATTTTAAGGTACATTTCCTTTCCTTCAGACAAATTTTAATCTCAGCCAATTAAAAAAAGCATACCACAGAGCACACTTTTGTCAATGATTGAATTGTATTTTCACTCTGCCAAAAAACCGCCTCAGGCACGAAATTCTTAAGATTTTTTATTTTCCCAAATTTTTGGCTGCGCTGGTAATTCGAAATTAGGCATCGTATTTTTATCAACCAGTCTTCTCACCAATCAACTTCCTATATTCACAATACTCGCAATTCTGGCCGGCGGCCGGAATTTGCTCGGAATCCAGGCACTTTTTAATTTCCAAAAGAGTCGGTTCAATCCATCTATCATCTCCCTGATGAGGAATAATCATTAATTCGAACTCCAGCCGGCCGTCAAAT
>Ga0315548_1000406_pt1 | contig 40181 bp, 27 predicted proteins | sample SalMarSW160110MG_2_FD_202540 | JGI IMG/M metagenome (GOLD analysis project Ga0315548, IMG submission 202540) | Salt marsh sediment microbial communities from the Plum Island Ecosystem LTER, Massachusetts, United States - Salt Marsh Sediment SW1601-110 ... | reverse complement strand
TACCTGGCGTATCTTTACAAGAATCAGGGCAGATTCGACGAAGCCGAAAGTATGTGCCAAACAGCTCTGGAATTGCAGAAAAAGCTATACTATGAAAATCATCCGCATGTTGCGGGTACCCTAAGGATTTTAAGTTCAATCTATCTGGGTCAGGCCAGGTATGACAAGGCCGGGCTTGCCATGGAACAGGCCATAGCCATCATGCAAAAAAGTCACCTGCCGGATGATCCTACTTTAGCTCCGTTCCAGGTGGACCTTGCCAGAGTAATGGTCGAACAAGGCAAATATAAAGAAGCCGAATCCAATTACCTCCAAGCTTTGGAATTGATTCGTAATAGTTACGGGCCGGACCATCTTTATACTGCGGGAGTACTCGGCAGTATCGCCGAACTATACACGCTCCAGAAAAAATATGGCCAGGCGGAAGATCTGATAAATCAAACATTGGCAATCCAGCAAAAAGTCTATGGTACTCAACACCATCTCATGGTTCCGGCATGGCTGACTTTAACTCAGATATATCAGGCAAAGGAAGATTACGTTGAAGCGGAAAAACTGCTTAGAAATGCCCTTGCCGTCGTTGAAAAAGACTGCGGCGCCGAGCACCCTCTTACAGGCAAAATCATGAGCCTTCTGGGCCAACTGTACATCGAGCAGAAAAAGTACGCTCAGGCCCAAAGCATCTGCGAACGAGCGGTAAATATGCTGGAAAATTCACTCGGACCGGAAAATAACTATACTGCAATCGCGTTCAACAATCTGGCAAGAGTTTATATATCTCAGGAAAAATACTCACAAGCTCAACAGTTATGCGACCGGGCGTTAAATACAATGGAGAATATCTTTGAAGACAACCATCCCAATGTCACTAAGGTACTTGAGACTATAGCCCAATTACAGCGAAAGACTGAAAATACCTCTGAGGTCGCAAAAATAATGTAGCATATAAAGGAGGGTTCCCATTTTGCTTCCTACGGCAAAATGGGAACCCTAAAATTTCCACAAATATCACTAAAAATCAGTCATATAACACAGATTATTCCTGCGTGGATGAGGATGTTTCCATCGGTATCATTGTATTGGGATCAAAAGCTTGCTCCTTCACTTCAGGTTTCTCCTGGTCCTCAATCAAATCAGAAAGTTGTTTTGTCAGATTCCTGACCTTAAAGTCGGGGATTTCATAAATCCATCCCTTATGTTCGGCGGTGAATTCTTTTGCCTTATCGTCGGCAAGCAGCTTCGCCTCTTTGGCTTTCAATTCTTCCTCCGACTCATCCTTTCTTATCGTAGCAGGTCTTTGTTCTGTAAACTCGGCGCTGCATGTTATATATACCTTTCCATCTTGATTAGCGATTTTAATAGTGTACTCGGTGGAGTCTTTTAATCTGCAAACGTATTGCTTGTCGAAAGACAATTCGCCTGAGTTTCTTTTAACATCGTCAAAGCTCAAATTTGACAAAGCAGTAAAGACATTCTTACCTTCTGCGCTTTTTAATTTTTTACCGGCAGGAATATCCTCCAGAATAATATCCTGGCTGTTTTCCTTCGGCTTAAGAACATACTTACCATCCGGAGAACTGACCGTCACCGACTCAATATCTTCGCGTTTTACCGAAATTAGCTGTCGTTCGATAAGACTCATGGCCCCGCTTCCGAACCTGGGCGCATTGGATATAACATATACCCTATTACTCAGGTTAGGATTGCTCGAGAGCAATCTGACATAACTGCCCTGTCCAAGCTCTTTTGTTTTACCTACGACAATCCCGGTAAGTAACGACGAATTTGGATCCGCCTTCATGAACTTAATAACGCTGTGAGCCTTTTCCTCTGTAACCTCAAGGTCTTCGTGGTTCGCCGGATTGCCAGTCACGAATTCCAAGGTCTGAATGTCCAAACATTTTGTGATCAGACTGTTTATTTCACTCGTCTTGGCAGGATAATTGTCCTTATCGACGACAACAAAGCCACTTCCATGGCGTTTGAGAGTCACTTCATCGTCACCGGTCCCTGTAACGATACTGTCTATCTCAGCCGGATTGAGCCCCTGGATCAGATAAGACGAACCGCCCGATGCAGACCCGGGTTTATTCGAGATTCGGGACTGAATCACAGCCCAAAATACAATACCAACTGCAACAACACCTAATACCATGAGTTTTTTATTACTCATCGATAAAACTCCCCAAAAAAATCAAAAAGCAAAATTTAAATTGAAGGAAGTCCCCCTTAGGGGTCCGCAATTTCTATTTTTAATTTTTGAACTTACGTTTTTTCTCATCAGGCATCACTGGCATGACTGATATAGCGTCTTTTCCTCACGCTCCGGCGTATACCCAAAGCAACAGCAATTACGAGAACAACAGCCGGGCCAGGAAGCATGTTGAAATTGCGAAGCAGATTTTTTAATCTCTCTGTTCGTTCGCGTCTTTTCAATCTGATATTTTTCAATTGGAGTTCGGCTTCGTTTATCTTCTTCAGAATCTCCCGTTTTTTCTGCCGTTTCGAATCCCCTACAATCCCATCTTCGCCACTCTCTGAAGTGCTAATAGATTGCAAATCTCTTTTTAAAACCGTGATCTCCATATTATACTTTGCTTTTTCTTCGGCAGTTTCCTGTTCCGCTTTCTTTATTATCTCATCAACAACTTTGAAAGACCGACTGAAATTGCCTCGGGTCCTGATCGAAATTAAATCTGTCGAGCCGCTTAACTTGTCGATTGTATTCAACACCAGAGCGCTATTATCCCCTCGGATCCTCATAAGGTTTCTGAAGATGACCTCATACGCTATCCCATCAATTATAAAGTCAACATCTGAAAAAACCACTATGGCACAATCTTCCTGAGCGTCTGCCAGACCTTTAATCTGCTTTTTGCTCTTTATGGTCTCGTTCGGATCATTCGGGTCCTGCGATTCTATTTCAATCTCGATACCATCAGGAAAACTGCTCCTGAAACGACCGGTAATCAAATAACCCATCGTTATTGGTTTATCACCCGGTATAAACTCACGCATAAGCTCGGATGTCAACCTCATTTCATATTGATTGCTTACCGTAAAGCTATTGCCCTTGTTGGTTGTCATAATTAACGGTGTCCGCTCTATTATATGTGAGCTTTCCTGGGCCTGGTTTGAATCTGCAACTTCCCTGAGCACACCGGCGAATAAAACTTCGACTTGGTTAAGCTCGGCCGTAATTGCATTATTGGTATTGAAACAACCGGTTATAGAATCCTCTTTTTTAATATCCGGTAGAAGATTAAGGTAACCTAATATCTTCTCAGAACTCATATCACCGGTTATACGTTCCTGTCGCGCTAAGATGGTCTTGTCCCCAGCAAAAGTATCCGCCGGCATCTCAATACCCCATGTCCTCAGAAGCACATTCAACTCCGAACTGCGCGATTGCTGTATGCCCATCTGCATGGCCATTTGATCAGGAGCGTCCGCAAAGCAATATGGATCCACAAACACAATTGTCTTACCACCTTTAAGTACAAACTGATCTATCGCAAACAATGTTCTTTCCGGCAGATTTTTGGGGTGGATAATCAGCAGAAAATCTATATCCGGAATCTCATTCACATCGGCAGGGACGCTCTCAACCTGATATCGTTCTCGCAACTGCTCGACAAATGTCCAGGGTCGCCTCGGCTGTTGATTTGGCATCATATATGGGCTCATTGTATCGCCCATTACCGGCAGAGAACTCATGATACCAACTCTGGTCTTTTGCCGGGTGATTGCAGTATCAATCAGATAGCTGATATCATACTCAATAAAGTTCTGTCGGTCCGGTGAAAAGAAAGGGATGACTTTTTCAACTCCGAATTGCGTCTGTACAACCAAACCGAAGAAGAAATTCTCTTCCTCTGTTATACGATACTGCTGTAGGCCATAACGCATCGCCGTCACTTCATCATCAGAGAAAGGTCTCGGATCGATGATTTCCAGCTCAACCATACCTTTTGATTCGGCGACATATTCTTCCAGAAGTGCCCTGACGAACTCATAGTAGTTGTTGAAGTACTTAATCTGGTCCGGCCCTTTGAGTGCGGCAGTCTTTGCATAAAACAATTTGGCTTTAATAGGCTGATTCAGCTTTGCTAAAATCGATTTCGTTCCATCAGAAAGCGTATATAGCTTCTGGTCGGTGACATCGATCTTCCACGACTTTCTGATGTTCTGGCAAATACTAATCGCCGAAAACATAATTATCAAAATAAAAGCCGCTCCGATAATCGCTCGTATTGTCCGGTTCATTATCTAGCCTTCCTTTCATCCAAAACAATACTGCAGGCAGCAATCCACCCTATGATTAACAACAAAAAATAAGAGATGTCGGCAAAATTCAAAACACCTCTCTGGATCGACTCGAAGTGTGTCTGAAAACTCATACCCTCTATCGCTGAAACCAGCCCGGCCGGTAAGAATGTTGAGACGTAATTGAGTGTCGTCGGCATACCCGCAAAAACGAGAATCGCACAGGCAACTACCGACAGGACAAAACTGATTACCTGGTTTTTACTGATTGCCGAGAAGAAACAGCCTATGGCAAGAAAACCGCCAGCCATCAAAAAGCTGCCTAAGTAACCGGTAATTATCAGGCCGATATCGGGATTGCCGAGGTAACACACAGTAATGACCATCGGAAAAGTCAGTGCCAATGCGATTGACAGAAACAGCCATGCTGCAAAAAATTTCCCCAGAACTGCCTGCGTGATTGTTATCGGCAAAGTAAACAGCAGCTCAATCGTCCCGCCCTTGCGCTCTTCAGCCCATAAACGCATCGCCGTTGAGGGCACCATGAATATAAATAACAAAGGCAGGTTCATAAAAAACGTCCTCATATCCGCCTGCCGCATCTCAAAAAAACCTTCCCGAAAGGTCTGGTACCCGGAGAAAAACAAGAAAATCACTAAAAAGACATACGCAAGAGGAGTTGTAAAATAACTTTTTAATTCCCTCTTGAACACCGCCAGAAAACTATTCATTTCTGTACTCCTATGCACGTAATAAATTATGACTATGCACTTTTTGCCATCGTGATTTTACGAAAAACCGCATCAAGACTGCACTGATGCTGCTGCTTTAATTCGGCGGGCGTCGAATCGGCAAGAATTCGCCCCTTAGCAATGATTATTGTTCTCGAACAAACAGCCTCCACTTCTTCAAGAACATGGGTCGAGATAATAATACACTTGTCTTTCGCCATTTTGTTAATGAGATTTCGGACCTCATATTTCTGATTTGGATCAAGACCGTCGGTCGGCTCGTCAAGAATGAGCACATCCGGATCGTGCATTAATGCCTGTGCCAGCCCCACACGCCTTTTGTATCCCTTCGATAACGTCTCAATCGACTGATGATAAACCGAGTCAATCGAACACATCGGGACAATCCGGTCCAGAGTTTCTTTTCGTCTCTTGCCGGAAATTTCCCTGACATCGCAAATAAAATTCAAAAACGCCCCTACCGTCATCTCGTTATATGCCGGCACATTCTCGGCCAGATAACCAAGCGACCGCCTGACTTCGATTGGATTTTTCAGAATATCGTAACCGCATATGGTTGCCGTTCCGCTGTCGGGCCGTAAAAAACACGCTAAAATTCTCATAGCGGTTGTTTTACCGGCCCCGTTTGGCCCGAGAAGACCCATGACCTCTCCCTTTTCAACATTGAATGATATTCCATCAACTGCCACAACCGGGCCGAAACTTCGACGAAGCTCTTTGACTTCTATCATGTCATTCTCCAATCAAAAGAATAAATCCTAAATACTAATTTTCTAAATCCTAAACAATATCAAATGGCCTAAATTCAAAAAACTAAAATGTTTTGGCCATTCCGACATTTGAAATTCGGATTTGTTTAGTGCTTAGGATTTCGTGCTTTGTGCTTTCTTTCATTTTTGTACAAATTTACTCAAAAATCCTTGACAGTCAATACTCCAATCCCAATTATTTTGTTCAGAAACAGTGATTATATAATGCTGATTTTTTTTTACAAGGATGATTTCGACCAATACATCAACGAAACTTAGAGTACCTTAAACAGGAATATACATTCAATTTATAAAAAACTAAACGATGAGCAAAGTCGCAAAAGTAAAATTTATCGATTATCACAGCAGCATTGCCCAGGCCCTCGACCTGATTGGCGCCGGTGAAAAGCTGCCGCAGGAAGGGCTTATTATCATCAAGCCGAACCTGACGAACTCTTCGCCGCCGCCGGTGACAACCAGCGTTAAAGCAGTCGAGGCGGTGTATCAGTACTGCAAAGCTCATACGAAAGCAAAAATTGCCGTCGGCGACGGTTGCGGTTCCGGCTCAACGCCCGATGTGTATGCAACACTGGGATACACAGATATGGCCAAAAAGCACGGCATAGAATTGTTAGACTTCAATGAAGCCGACACTATCACGCTCGAAAATAACAACGCCCTGCAGCTAAAGCGTTTTTATATGCCTCGAATTGTCCGGAATGCATTCATCATTTCTCTGCCGGTATTAAAAGACCACAGCTTTACAAAGACAACAATCTCGATGAAGAATATGTTCGGTATTGCACCGGGCAAATACTACAGCGGCTCATGGAACAAATCGAAACTGCACAGCCCTTCCACCGACAAATCGGTTGTGGATATTTGCACGTACAAAAAGCCGGATTTGTCGATAGTCGATGCCTCTGTTGCACTAAAGGGAATGCACCTGGCCGGTACGCACAAAAAGATTGGTTTGATTTTAGCCGGCTTCGATCCCGTCGCTGTTGACACTATCGGCAGCGAGCTGCTTGGCCACAATCCGAAAAAGCTTGAATATCTGACCCTCGCCAACGGCCTGCTCGGTACCATGAACAACATTGAAATCAGATGCTGATGTAACCCAACCAGTTATACTTTCAGAAATTCGTTTGTTCCTTGTTCTCGTCCTTATTCCGATTGGCTTGATGATTTTGCCGTTTTGGGATGGTTTTTACTATGTCGCCTGAATATCCAAATTTTCAAGTTATAATATATGGATGACAGAGCCAAACCTATGCGGATTGTCTCTACACGAAGTATTTTGGTATTGCAATGAGGACTTTTACCTTTATTTACTGGCTGTTATCCTCAAGCAATTTTCTGAGGTACTCGTTTTCCCGGCGTGTCGCCTCAAGATCGAAGACCTGATATTTAATACAGACCCGCAGGTAGTCCAGCGACTCCTGCAGACTGTTGATGCTTTTCTCAAGCTTCTTTCGGTTCGCCTGCGCCTGTTGTGCAAGTTTTGCCAATTTTCTATGTTGTGGATCGGCCGTCTCTCCAAATTCTTTGACCAGTTCGTTAAGTTTGTCTTCCAGGTTTGCCTCGTCCATTAAATCACTCTCCTCACGATAGCATCTTCAATACGTCACCCTGATTGTAGTAATTCCCCCAAAGTCATGCACAATATAGAGCAAAAACTATGCCTGAACCTCGTAAAAGCATTTTCGGGGCAAAATCCGCCGTTCTCACCCTAAAAATGGCGAAAAAGAGGGTTCTTTTTTCCGCTTCTGAGCTTTGTTACAACTGTTCGGAGGCCAACCATTGTATGGTTTGAATCTTTGCGTTGAAATGCATCAACATTCCACTGACTACCGTTGAATTTCAATTTTTATAACGGCTTAATTCAGGTAAAGTTAAACAGTTGTTGATATTTATAAACATCAATGTTGTTTTTCCGCTCAAAACATAACTTTGAGGCATAACATTAGCTATACCAATAATTTCAATCCCGCCCAAACCATAAATTTTAGGTATTAGGCAAAAAATTTTCCTATTTTGCCTTGAGAGCCTGATAGCCATAATGTGCGATAAGGTGGTCGAGTATGACCATTGCCGTATAATTCTCGGCGACCGGCCATATCCGCGCCACAATCGTCGGGTCGCGCCTTGTAATAGCGGCAAGCTGCTTGTTTTCCAGGGTATATTTATCAATCGTCTGCTGCGGCTTATCAATCGTCGGCGTCGGCTTGACCGCAAGCCTGACGACAATAGGCTGGCCCGTGGCAAGACCGCCTGTAATACCGCCGGCGTTGTTCGTCTCGAATACGACTTTACCCTTCTCGGCACGCATTTGGTCGTTATTCTCATATCCGGTCATATCCTTGACGCCAAAGCCGGCGCCAACCTCGACGCCCTTGACGGCTCCGATACCGAGCATTTTTCCCAATTCGCCGTCGAGTTTATAGAATACCGGCTCACCAAGCCCGGTCGGAACGCCGGTGACGACTACTTCAACCACGCCGCCGACCGAATCGCCGGTGGCCGAAACCCGGTTACACGCATCGACCATCGCTTGTGCGGCATCGATATCAGGGCAATTGACTACCGAATGCACGCCGTATTTGTCCCTGATCTCATCGGATTTGAGTTTCGCAGCTTTCTCCCGGATAGCATCGATTTCCTTCTCAATCTCGGCAAGAATTGCCATTTTTTCAAGAAATCTCATCTCCATATCAATTCGGCCTTTGGCATAGACTTCCTGATAAAACGGGTCCAGGTCCCGACGCATTTGTTTATAATCTTCAGTATATTTGAAAGCTTTTTCAGCCTCAACTTCCGGACAACGAACGCCGGCAATTTCTTTGACATAGGCAAACACTTCAATCCCGCACCTTTTCAGCACTTTTTTGGCAATATAACCGGCTGCTACTATTGTCGAAGTATATCGGCCGCTGAAAATACCCGCACCGATGGCGTCGTCATCCGGACCGTACTTCATAAACGTGGCATAAGACGCATGACCCGGACGCGGTGTGCGATTAGTGTCCTGATATTGTTTGATATGAATGAAATGCCGGTCAAGGTTCGGAATCAGAACCACTAACGGTGTACCGTTGGTATGGTTCTTGTTCCCGGCGTTTTCGACTGTATCGGCCGCATTCAGGCCGGAATAAATAATCGGCAGGTCCGGCTCTTTTCGAGGGCTGGACAATTCATCGGCGCCCGGCTTGCGAAGGAGCAAATCACCATATATTTCCTGTTCGGTCAATAAAAGTCCCGGCGGAACGCCCTGCAAAACCGAAGTCAGCCCCTCCTGGTATGAGCCGCCGGCAACCGTTACCTGAAAACAACGACCAATATGACAACCTAACATTTATAATACTCCTCTAATCTTTGAGTTCTCTTATTCACATTTCATTTTCGCGCCTATACTGTTCATCAATTCCGTAAATGTCGGAAACGTCACGCTCATAGCTTCCGCCGTATCAATTACACATCGGCCGTCCAGTGCAAGGCCAGCTAATGACAGAGCCATCACGATTCGATGGTCGGCCCAGCCGTGTAATTCAGCCGGTTTGGCTTTACTTTGACGTATTATAAGGCCGTCAGGCAGTTCTTCAACACTTACATTCATTTTTTGTAGCTCTTCGGCCATACATTTAATCCGGTCGGTCTCTTTATTTCGGGCCTGTGGCACATTAACCAGGCGTGTTTGCCCTTCGGCAAAAGCCGCCGTAACGGCCATTGCCGGTAATGCATCCGGCGTCGCATTCATATCGATTTCGGTACCCTTTAGTTTTGAACCTCGAATTTTAACACAGTCAGGCTTAATATCGATATCGGAGCCCATCGCTTTCAGATATTCCACAACGGCTTTGTCCGGCTGAGAATCCGAGAAATCCAGACCGAGTAAAGTCACCTCATCGGCCACAAGGGCCGCGGCACAAAGGAAAAACGTGGCACTGGAAAAATCAGCGGGGATCGGTAAATCAAAAGCTTTATAGCTCTGATTACCTTTGACCCCGAATTTTCGCATCTGCTGATTTTCATATTCGATTTGCTGTTTATCCAGCCAGTCGAGGGTCATCTGCACGTATCCCGGCTCGTTGAGCAGTGTAACATCTATCTCGGAATCTTTCGCCGCCAGAGGTGTGCATAAAAGCAGGCTGGAGAGATATTGACTGGTCACTGCGGCGATGGATGTCTTTCCGCCTGTGAGCTTTCCTGTTATTTCGACGGGTGCTTTGCCGTTATTTTCCAGACTGACACATTTCGCTCCAAGAGCATTCAATGAGTCCAACAGCGGCCCGATATGACGGCTGCGAATTTGCTCATCGCCTGTAAAAGTTATGGCCCGGCCGGGTTGAGCTAAGGCGGCCGAACCTACTGCGATTCGCAGCGTTGTGCCGGAGTTGCCCACATCGATAATATCTTTCGGAACGGCAATTTCCCCGTCCGTACCAGTTACCTTCCAGCATTCGGGATCAGTAGTATCAATTGCAGCGCCCAAAGCCTGGTAACACGCCACCGCCGAGAGTGTATCACTCGAACTTAAAGGCACGCGAACGAGACTTTGGCCTTCGGCCAAAGAGGCGATTGCAACCGCACGAATTGTATGCGATTTCGAGCCGGGAATCGCTACGGTGCCGTTCAATCGTGATTTTTCTACAGTAAGCTTCATAATACGTCTCTAAGAGCAAATATCAACTTTAATAACCATCAGATAAATTCTGTAGCAGGATACCATGAAAACGCCGCCTTTTCAAATTCCTTATAAATCCAACAGTTTCGTGGCTCGGCCATCCCTTACGGGAGATTTCGAGTTTAGTGCTTCGGATTTCCGGCCGCAGGCCGGTGATTTGGCTTTGCTTTTCTTGACTGCGTACCCAAAAAAATCTACTTATATACTTGTCATAAAAGAGCTTACATAAGAATTGGCTTTGTACCTTGGGCATAAATTTTCCATTTTTTTCTGTCTTCTGTTATCTGACTTCTGTCTTCTGCTGTTACAAACTTGTCCCGGCGAAGCCGTAGACGAAGCCGGATTGGGTTTGTTTTTACTAAGTGTCCAATCGCTCATTTCTGCGATAATCCCTTGTTAATAATGTACTTATTTCGATTTGACTTTTTTAAAATTGGCTTTGTTTTTTCATTTTTTTTATTTAGCCGTGGCCCTACGGCCGCGGTAACCCCCGGAGCAAGTCCGGGGGCTAAGCGTCGATTTGAACTTTTAACTTTGAACTTTACACTTTTTACCTTTTACCTTTTAACTTTTAACTTTACACTTTGAACTTTCAACTCTTGACTTGCTATCCCCTACCCCCCATACCCACCTGTGGCGTCCCAAATGGACTATCCGCTACCAATTATACCCAAAAAACCGCCTTAATGCAACCAAAATCCCCATTATTCAACGAAAAATGACCATGACTCGGAACTCAGGGGATAGGGTTTAGGGTATAGAAATTCCCGGTCATTCCTGCCTATGGCACACCTAAGGTGGAGCGGAATCCAACTACATGTCATTCCGACCGGAGGCCCAAAGGGCCGAAGCGGAGGAATCCAATTTGAATAGATCTCTCCATTGCGCCTTTGGCTTCAGTCGAGATGACAAAAAAGTGGTCATTGCGAGGCCTGATTTTTAAGGCCGCGGCAATCTTCCATAAAAAATACGTAGTTACCACAATTAAGCACCTCATAAATCCTTACGATATAAAACCTGATTGCGAATATGCAGATTGGCCAAATTTAATGGCAATAAAGGGGATTTAGAATAAAGCATCTTACTGGTATCTTCAGAACATGTTAAGAAATAATATACAACAAAGACACATCCAACCAATTAATTGTAAGGAAAAATATCATGTGTAACCATATTGAAACAACAATGAAAAAATGGTTTGAAGAGACTGCATCAAGAATAAACGAAGAAATAAATAGTGACACTCCCGTTGACAATCTGTTATCCGGTATTGTTCCAGTAGCAAACAACTATTGTAAAGCTGTCTTTATACTGGCCAACGCGAATCACAACCTACCAGCTATGGCGATCCTTCGGATTCTGGGAGAACTTGCATTAAGGACTATCTGGTGCATTTACAAAGACAACCCAAGTAAAGAATCTCACGAAATACGAATCCTACGATGGTTGAAAACAACAAATGCTGAAGAAATCAAGCATTTGAATAAAATTCTGCCATCAGCAGAGCCAGAACAAGCAAAAGATATCCAACAAACAATAAACTACCTCAGAAATGAGATAGACAAGAATCCGCACCCACCCATAGGACCATTCTATAACTCGCTCGACGAATTACCTCCTGTATATAAGAAAGATATTTACCCAATTATATATGGAGCATTCAATTACGCTATACATCCAAATCTGAAACTGTTTGGAGATCTTGTAAGACAAGATGGTAAGCAAAGGACATTTTTGCCTGATCTTGATGTTGACATACAAGCGCTGAAAATATACAGCATTGCAATAGCCTTTAGTATTCTTATAATTGTACGAGCGTATTATGAGTGGGATTACAAAGGAATGAAATCGGAATATCTTGATATTAAAAAGGAATTAGCAGCCAAGAAAAATTAATCAAAGCCTGATAAATAAAGATTCTTACTAAGACTCTTTATTCAATTCAACACTTTTAATAATTTCTTTAACAACCTTAATTTGTTCCACAACAAAAGGATTCTTTTCAATGACTTTTGCTAACTTCAGAGCTTTTGCCGCCCGTGGTAAACCATCTTCCGCAAAAATTTCATTAATTGCTTTATTAAATTCTTTCACTTCTTTTTGTCTTGCTATATTTGTTTGAGCTTCGATTTTTTGTGCTTCGCTTTTCTCTTTTTGGACTTTGGCTTTGAAGTAATCGATAAGAAGATTCTCACTAAGCTTCAGATTTGGAAATAACCAAGTTGTAATTCTTTGCCAGAATGTTTTTATATGGAATGGTCTTGATAACTCTTGATCGTTTCCAGCTTTAATAGTTAAAAATTCTAATGAATTGCTATTTGAGGGAAGCGAGTGCTTACACTCCTTTTTCCTAAAAAACATGTTTACCTCTGTGTTTAATAGCCAAAAAGGGTCAAAATACTGCGTTTTCGCACTCTTAAATAAACGGCTATATTATAGATGGTAATAAAGTCATAGTAAAGAGAAATATATAAAATCTTAACAAAAAATATCAGCACACAAAATAATAAGGACGATCATTACTAAATGGCATTTTATAGGTTTGACCCCTCAGTAGTACTTTGTTCGACTTGGTTGTTAAAGGGCAGGTTCTTAAGCTCAAATTCTGATATGGTCGAGGATTTGTCGGCCGCCGTTGTCTAATAATTCTTGTGCAAGTTCTCGCGCGTTTTTTTGAGCTTCGGCGATAGAAGAAGTAACGGACCGCTTAACGTAATTTTCGCCGTCGAGGTCACAGAGAATCGCATCTATCGTAATAGCATCGCCGTCAATTTGCGAATAGACACCAAGCGGGACACTGCATCCGCCGTGGATTGCTTCCAATACACATCTCTCGGTCTCTACGGCGATGCGGGAATTTTCGTCGTCGATTTGCCTGACAAATTCGGCAAGCTCCTTATCATCGCTACGTATCTGCACGGCCAACGCTCCCTGTGCAGGGGCGGGTATAAATTCCTCAGGCGGCAAGACGGCGGAGATTTTGTCGGCAAGGCCGAGCCTGTTCAGACCTGCACAGGCGATAACGATGGCATCGACCTGTCCTTCGGCCACTTTTCTTATCCGCGTTTCGACATTACCCCTTAAAGGGACACATTCGATATCGCTTCTTTTCAACTTTACCTGGGCGATGCGTCTTAAGCTCGATGTTCCAACCTTCGAGCCGGCAGGCAACTGTTCGATTGATGTCACCTTGTCCTTTGCGACGAGGGCATCGGCGGCGGATTCCCTTTTCGGGACAGCAGCGATAATCAAACCATCCCTGGGCAAGGTGGGCAGGTCCTTTAGACTATGGACTGCAATATCGGCCCGGCCGTCGAGCAAGGCATTTTCCACCTCGGATGTGAAAAGACCTCTCGATTCGGCCTGGTACAGAAAATCAGATTTATCACGGTCGCCTTTGGTGGTAATCCTGACAACCGAACAATCGATGTCCGAAGAGAGGCCTTCGAGCAGCCTGCGGACAATATCGGTCTGTATCAGGGCAAGTTTACTGGCCCGGCCGGCAATCCGTATGGATTTCATTTTTGTCCTTTCTTTAGCTGTTTTCCACGATCACAAAGTTCATACACCAAAATCGCGGCATAATCAAGGGTCTGGAGACGGCCGGTATCGGAAAAAGTATCCTTTTACTAATCCGGTATAAATCATTAAAATAAGCATATTATAAAAAGTAGCCGTATTCGGGGATAAAAAATAGAACATAAACGCCTGATATTACGTCGTATATGATGAGGTGTAGAAAATATGGATTCTCCGTTATCGGATATCGAGGCAAGGGTATTAGCCGTCCTGCAGGCCGGCTTTGCCGGAAGTCGGGATCCGTATAAGCAGATGGCGGAAAGAGCCGGAATGGACACCGAGCAGTTTTTAGTGGTTCTTAAAGACTGGAAACGCAGGGGCAAACTAAGAAGGATAGGAGCAATTGTGAATCATATTAAATTGGGCCTGACTGGCGGAGCGATGGTCGCATGGCAGGCCGAATCTGAGCGCATCGAGGAGGTGGGAAATATCCTTGCAGGATTCGAGCAGGTCAGCCACGCTTACGAGCGGCAAACGGCTGAAAACTGGCCGTATAATATTTACACGATGGTGCATGGAGCGGATGTTCGGGAAGTTGAACGGACGGTGAATAAAATGAGCCGGGCATGTGGAGTGACAACATATAAAATATTAGTGACCGAAAAAGAGCTTAAGAAAGCTCCACCGACATACATAACAGGATAAAAATGAAAATTTTCGTTTTAGGACTGAATCATAAAAGCGCACCTCTGGATGTTCTCGAAAAGCTTGCGTTCGATTCCGAACAGACGCAACAGGCCCTGAGAGAGCTAAAGAGCAGATTCGAAGGTTCGGAGTTCGTCCTGCTCTCGACGTGTAACCGCGTCGAATTGTACTGTGCGTGTAATCGAATGGAGCCGGTGGCGGTGGATGACCTGATGAAATTTCTATCGGAATTTCACAATGTCCCCTGGGAGGAATTCCAGGAATTTCTCTACGTACACAGCAACGAAGATTCGGTCAGGCACCTGCTCAAAGTTGCATCGAGTCTCGACAGCCTGGTTGTCGGCGAGCCGCAGATAATCGGCCAGGTCAAGGAAAGCTATCGCATCGCCTGCTCGGCCGGCGGTACGGGAAAAGTCCTGAACCGCCTGTTTCACTGCGCTTTTGCCACCGGCAAGAAGGTCTATACAATCACATCAATCGCACACGGACGTGTGAGCGTTGCGGGCGTGGCCGTCGAGCTGACCAGGCAGCTTTTTGCCGATATTTCATCTGCAAAAACGGTCGTAATCGGGGCCGGCCAAATGGGCGAATTGCTCGTTCAACATCTTCTGAAAATCAAATGCAGTGACATCAACATCATCAACAGGTCCTACGAACGGGCCTTGAAAGTAGCACAACGGCACAAGGTTACAGCCCGGAAGTGGGAGGACCTGCAGGAGCACTTGACAGGGGCCGACATTGTAATAGCTTCGGCCGCCGTCAAGGATTACATGTACACGAAAAAGAATTTCAAAAAAATTACGAACGGCAGAAAAAAACAGACGCTGCTGATTATCGATATTGCAGTGCCGCGGAATTTCGAGCCATCGGTGAACGAAATTGAAAACGTGCACCTTTACAGTATCGAAGACCTTACCGAAGTAGCCAGGGGAAACCGCAAGGCACGCGAGGAGGACATCGCCGAGGGGATGAAAATTATACAGGAAGATGTGGACATTTTCATGGACTGGCTCGGAGCCGGAGAGCTCGGGCCTTTAATCGGGCAACTGGAAGAGAAATTCATTCAAATCAGTAAAAATGAAATGGAGCGATTCTTTGTCGGGATAAGGCGGGACGCCGAATGCCGGGAGATTCTGGAAGCGAAGGTCAACCGCATCGTCAACAAGCTTTTGCACTGCGTTATCAAAAACGTTGACACCGTGGCCAAAGAAAACGGCCCAACGGAGGCGGCAAAGCTGGTCAACAGTATCGTCAGACAGGCAGAAGCGATAACATCCGAGTCGCCAGACAAGAAGGACGCACGCCCGTGACAGAATCCGCAGGACCAAAACAGTTGCTCAGACTCTTATTCTGGGAGAGCACAATCAAATGCAATCTGGCCTGTGCACACTGCCGGCGAATTGATTCGGACAACACCGCCTACAAGGACATCTCAACCGTCCAGGCCAAAAACTTTTTCGAGCAATTAGCCGCCCTGGGGGCAAATCAATCCATGATGCCGGTACTGGTCTTTTCAGGCGGTGAGCCGCTTTGCAGGAGCGATTTATTCGAGTTAATCGGCCACGCCAAGTCGCTCGGTATTATTCCAGCGATTGCAACGAACGGCACGTTGATAGATGAGACCATAGCCGGGCGGATATGTGAGAGCGGAGTAATGAGAGTATCGGTGAGTCTGGACGGAGCGAGAGCCGAAGTTCACGACAAGCTGCGGCAAATGGAAGGCTCATTTGATAGAGCCATCAAAGGTATTGAGCACCTTCGCGAAAAAAATGTGCCGTTCCAGATTAATATGACACTGACCAGACATAACGCCCATCAAACAGAGGATATTTATAACATGGCAAAATCACTCGGTGCGGTAGCTGTGCATATATTCATGCTTGTCCCCGTCGGCTGTGGGGAGTCTCTGGCCGAGACGGATATGCTTTCGCCGGAGCAATACGAACAGAAGATGCTCGATATTTACAGATTAGATAGTCGAGGTGAACTGCAATTGAAGGTGACATGCGGCCCTCACTACGAACGCATCACCAGAGAACAGGAAATCTCCCATATAAAAACAGAACAACACAGTCACGGCGGCCCATCAAGAGGTTGTCTTGCGGGTCTCGGCGTATTATTTGTTGGCCATCAGGGCGATGTATTTCCATGCGGCTATCTGCCCGTCAAATGCGGCAACGTGCTTGAGGATAAACTCTCTGATATCTGGTACAATAACCAGGACCTCGCACGAATGCGTAACAGCAACCTGCTCGAAGGCAAGTGCGGCGTTTGCGGCTACAGGCAGATATGCGGCGGCTGCCGGGGCAGAGCGTACGCCGCTACCGGCAATTACATGGCCGAAGAACCTTTTTGCGCTTACGTCCCGCCCGAGGCGACTCGCTGAGGCTCATTAATCCATGATAAATATCAGCAAATTATATTGCGACCAGGTCACACCGGGTGACTGGCTTCGCTACGGCAAAAAGGACTCGGGCGAAATCGAAGGCCGGATAGCTCCCGAAAAAGCATCCGAAAGACGGCCAATCGTTGTCTGGAATATCACCAGGGCATGTAATCTCAAGTGCGTGCATTGTTATAACGACAGCTCCAACAAAGCCGACGATGAGCTTTCAACCGCCGAAGCGAAAGCCGTGTTGGATGATTTGTCGGATTTTGGCGTTCCCTCGGTCTTGTTTTCCGGCGGCGAGCCGTTAATGCGACCGGATCTATTCGAATTAATCGGGTATGCGGTCAAGAAAGGATTGCGTACGGTTATTTCAACGAACGGAACCCTGATAACAAACAATGCGGCAAAGCAAATCAAACAGAACAAAGTTTCATACGTCGGTATCAGCCTCGATGGAATAGGAGAGATTAACGATAAATTTCGCGGTGCAGCCGGTGCGTTCGACAAGGCGGTGGAGGGTATAAAAAATTGCCAGGATGCCGGCGTGCGAATTGGTTTGAGATTGACACTTACAAAAAGAAACGTACAGGACCTGGAGAGTTTATTCGAATTCTTCGAGGCAAAGAATATCGAGCGGGCATGTTTTTACCATTTCGTCCCGAGCGGTAGAGGGGAAAATATCGCAGATGAAGACCTGACTCACGCCCAAACAAGGAACGCAGTTGAAACAATATTAACCAAAACAAAAGAATATAAACAAGCCGGTCGTACAACGGATATACTGACCGTCGATAACCATGTTGACGGTGTCTATATATATCTGAAACTGATGCAGGAAGATTCCGAAGGCGCCGATGAAATTTATAAACTGCTGGCATGGAACGGCGGCGGAATGTACAGCAGCGGCGTTGGAATCGGCTGCATTGATTTTCACGGAAAAGTCCATCCCGACCAGTTCTGGTGGCACTACGGACTTGGTGACGTCAGAAAAAGACCTTTTAGTGAGATTTGGACCGATACGAGTGACCCGCTGCTTCGAGGTCTGAAGCAGCGCCGAAAATATATCAAGGGAAGATGCCGGCTTTGTAAGTTCTTCGATATTTGCGGCGGGAGTTTGAGGGTCCGTGCGGACCTGTATTTCGGCGACCCATGGGCCCCGGACCCGGCGTGCTATTTGACCGATAGCGAAATCGGCCTGAACAAAGAAAAACAAAAAGAGCTGCAGCAATGCGGGGAAATCTTCCAAATACCAGACTAAGCTTATGGATAAAACCGATAGCCAAATACTACAGGAACTGCAAGATAATTTTCCTCTGTGCGAAAGCCCTTACGAGGTTGTAGCAGACAAACTGCAAATCCCGACAGAGCAGCTTGTGAACAGGATTCAGCGGCTGCTCGATGATGGTATGATTCGACGTATGGGGGCCAGTTTCAACTCCAATAAATTAGGTTTTTCCAGCACCTTAGCCGCTGTTCGTGTTAAGCCCGAACTTATAGAGCGTGCCGCTGAAATAATCGGACGGTTCCCCGAAGTGACTCACAGCTATCTTAGAAAAGATACTTTTAATATATGGTTCACGATAATCGCCGCCGATGAAAAGAAAATAGCGGATATTCTCGAATCCATCCGAACTGCACTGTCTCTGGATAAATCCGATGTACTGAATTTACCCGTAAAAAGGCTCTTCAAACTCGATGCCCGTTTTCATAACTACATGGCGGCGCCGTAGCTGTGCAGACCGAGGAAGAAACGTGACAGATTCACCCATAGTAGTGTCACCACAATAACCACCAGGCCTGCAATCGCCCAGATACTATTGATGCGAAGATTTTTCTTTCCGGACATATAACGGAAATGCAGGTACCCGACATATACCAACCACGAGGCGAGCGACCAAAGCTCTTTCGGGTCCCAGCCCCAGTAATCGCCCCAGGCGCGCTTGCCCCAGACACTTCCAAGAACAAGCCCAAGCGTCAGCAGTGGAAAACCGACACAAATCATACTATAGGTCGCCTCTTCGGGCGGCAGAAGATTTTCATCTGTACGCGGAGTTTTACCGGCGAGCTGTAACACTGCGTGAAATGCCGCTTTGGCCATAAAAATATATGAGAGCACATAAACCGTTACATGCGGCACGAACAGCCAGCTTTGCAGAGCGGGCGGAAGCTTCTGCGGATTGGCATTGAATATAAAACCGGCAGGGACAAGCACAACGGCACCAATGAGCATATCAGCCGACTGCCCGCCGACGCGCAGGAAACGCCGGCAAAAAAGTGAAACCGGATAAATCATTCCCAGGCACAGAAATACCTCGAATAAATTCTGCATGGGGACATGCCGAACATGGTACCAGCGATAGCCGAAGGAAACGACCGCCGCGACAAATCCCAGTACGTACAGAATATGTCCCGCTCTCGGCCGGTGCAGGATACTCACAAGCAGTGCCAGCAAATAGGCGGCAATGGTCGTATAAACCAATAGTCCCTGAATTGTATATTTTATTTCCATTTATTCGCCTTTTGGTGCCGCCCTTAAATTTTCCTGCCTTCGCCGGATAACTTATTTATCCAAAAATGCCAGCAGAGTCCAATGCACAGCATCAGGTAACCAGCATAAACAGAAGCAAGGCCCGAATCCGAAGTGACCTCAAGGATGGTAAAACGGCCGGCCTGATGGTCGTAATCCTGCTGATAAAAATGGTATCCACCATAGTGCAGAGGATGATTGACCTGAATATCTTTTTCGGCGACAACCTCACCTTCGCGAACCACCTGAAGCTCGCTGATATATTCACTGATAATTCTCTGGTAGCTTAGAAAAAGCTCATCCTCGGAGTGCGTATGTCCCGGAAAACGCTCGAAGACATATCTTGTCTCAATTCGGCCGTCAGGTGATTGTATCTGAACTTCAAGGGCCGGATTGAAACCGGGGCCCGTATCATCGATAACAACTCTGTTGTCGCCCTCCAGATTTATCCTGAAATTCTCGAATACCCTGATGATCCTGATAGTGCCGTACTCGGAGCCTAAGGAGTAATCGGTGTCAACTTCAACCGGGAACATCCAGCTATCGCCCTGTCTGCTTAGAATGCGAAGGTAATCAGGTTTGTAATGATCCAACCGGAAATCCCTTAGTTTTATATAAAAAGGCAATTCCCTGATTTTATCATCTTCCAATATCACGCGATTATCCGAGCGGCCTTCATATATTTGCATCAGGCCTGTCGGGATTTTATCTATTCCAAAGAAGTTTTTCCGAAATTCGTGCCCTGCTCCGGACCCCCAGATTGCTCCGGCTAAAATAAAGATGCAACCGGCGTGAATGAGCAGAAGTGCCGGCACACGCAACAATCGCTTAAATATGAAAATCCCGACAACCAAAAGCAGGATAAATGCCACCCAATAGACAGCCAACGGAATACCGTTAAAGAACTCTTTAGCACACCGCGAACCGAGAAATGCGCCATATACAGACAAAAAAAACAGCAGCACAATAAGTGCCATTGCAGTCCACATTACGAAACGCCTGAACTTGTTATAGAAATTTCTTACTATGTCCAAAGGCCCCTGAACGAACCATACAAAAAAACATTGTTTATTTCTGGAAAACTCAAGTTTAAAAAATACCTAATATTTATGAAATGATTATACTACAACAAATACAGTATGCAAATTAAGACAAATCGGAAAATTATACTGCTTTTTACGTCCATTATAGGCGATTTTTATCGCTTAAATGCAGTTCTCGTCCCAATAAGAGATTGACTTTGTTAATGCTGTTATGTTAAAATAGGAAAAATGATTTTTTGTTTGTAAACATAGTTTGTATCCACAATAGTCTATGGGGAAAAGTTGTAAAACATGCTTCGATATCTGAAATTCTCATTCCTTAGCTTTTTATTAATCATACTTATTACTCGTTCCGCGAAAGCAGATTCCCCTTTCGATATTGTCATCAACGAGATTATGTACCACCCCTACCATGCCATTAATCTTCCCGAGAACATCGGCGCCGAATATATCGAGCTGTTTAACCGCGGGGCCGAACCGGTTAACCTGTCCGGCTGGCGGTTCAGCAGTGGTATCGATTTTGTCCTCCCTGACGGCCTTTCACTCGGGGCCGGTGATTATCTTGTCGTGGCTTCCGATATCGACACGTTCCAGGATATATATCCCGACACTTATAATGTCATCGGCGGCTGGGAAGGCCGATTGAGTAACTCCGGCGAGAAGATTGAACTTGTCGATGATATAGGCACGATAATCGACACAGTCGTATATGCCGACGGGGGTGATTGGGCGGTACGCCAGCTCGGACCTTTGGATTTTGAACATCGCGGCTGGGAATGGTCGAATTCACATGACGGCGGTGGTAAATCTCTTGAACTTATCAATCCTTCATTCACGAACGAGTATGGCCAGAACTGGTCGGCGAGCCTTATAGACTTAGGCACTCCCGGCAAAGTTAACTCGGTTTATAACAGCGACATCGCACCGTTGATTCTGGATATGAAGCATTCCCCGATTGTTCCGGGACCCGGCGATGAGGTGACAGTAACAACTCGAATCATCGACGAGCAGAGCAGCGGCATATCGGTAAGATTGTATTATCGTATCGACAGGTCAGTATATCAGGGTGAGGATACTTATCCATACCATGATTCCGCCGACTACAATATTTCGCCAATGTTCGACGACGGCGCTCATAACGACGGCAACGCAGGTGACAATATATATGGTGTGCAGTTGCCCGCCCGCCCTGAGGGCACAATTATCGAATTCTTCATTGAAGCCGAAGATATCTCAGGCAATTTACGTACCTGGCCCGCTCCGAGCATGATGGATGGGGTTCCGGAACAGGTTACAAATGCGCTTTATCAGGTCAACGGAGAATTCGATTTCCAGACATGGACACCGGGCAGTCAGCCAGTTTACTTTATCATTATGACCGAAGCCGAACGAGGCAGGCTGGAAGATATCGGGGATGACGGTGATGCTTTTTTCGGTGAAGGTGCAACTTTTGCACAGATGAATGCAACATTTATCAGCGCCGACGGAGTTGACATTAAGGTACGCTACAGCGTCGGCGTCCGTAACAGGGGAAACCAAAACCGCGTAAGACCACCTATGAGCTATCGTGTTAACTTCCCGAGCGATCACTCATGGAAGGATGTCACGGCAATCAATCTTAACACCAAATATACGTATCTTCAGTTGGCCGGCAGTGCATTATTCCAGCTTGCAGGTTTGCCTGCGACCAATGCCACCGCCGTTCAGGTGAGGGTAAACGGTGACAACCTCGCTCTCACGGATTATAGTCATACCTACGGCTCCTACGTCGCTTTGGAAGTTTATGACAGCCACTGGGTTGATAATCATTTTCCCGATGACAATTCGGGAAACCTATATCGTTGCACATACGTGAGGTTCCGGAATGGCAGCAGAAATATGGCAGACCTCTCATACAAAAGTATTGAAAATCCCGACGATTATAGAGGCAACTACCCCAAACATACAAACATTTCTCAAGACGATTATTCGGACTTGTTCAACCTAATAGACAAACTCAATAATCCCGATATCCCGGACGATAGATTCGTATCAGAACTTGGAACGGGTGCTGATATCGAGCAATGGCTCAGATACATCGCAACCGATTCTCTGATAGGTAACAGGGAAGGCGGTTTAGCAACGGGTGACGGGGACGACTACGCGATGTATCGTGGAATTTTAGATCCGAGATTTGTTCTTCTGCCTCACGACTTGGATTCGATATTAATTTATTCATACGAACCGGAGCGTGATATTTTCGCCTATGAACACGAGGAAATGAAAAGTTTAAATCGCCTTTTCCAACACCCGGAAACTGTAAGGCTATATTACAAACAATACAAAGACCTCACAGAGGCGTTTTTTACGCCTGAGAACATATATCCCGTAATTGATCAATTACTCGGCGACTGGGTCCCGGCTTCCAGGATTAGCGGTAACCACGGCATCCAGGATTTTGTAGTCGATCGTGTCAATAGTGTTATATTCGGCGGTTATCCAAATTCCGACGATGCTCCACAAATACCTCAACAGTTTACTATAAACTGCGATTTGCCCCCATCCAATGAATTATATATATCTAACACCAACCTTCTTGACAAACGTTATATATATGGAACTGCAAACGCCATCGAGACCGCCTCTGTAACGGTAAACGACAGGCCTGCCGACTGGTCTCAGAAATACGGCACATGGTCACTCAACAAAAATATCCCCCTTAATCCCGGTATTAATCGCATTTTTGTGCGGACATACGACGGTTCCGGCGAAGATACTGTTGAACTCGATAGTAAATATATCGACGTCTGGTATGACACCGGCTCAACCAATGATTATCCGAAGGGTACCTCTGCAGAGAATTCAACGACTGATAGTTTGTCCGACACAGAACCTGACTCTCTGAAGCTGATTACCCGCGACAGTTATCTGCCGGGCGTTCCCGTTCTGGTCCGGGTTGAGATACTTGCAGATGACGGCGGCGTCGAGCGGGGTATATGGAACGCCGTGGCAAATCTTTCAGTTGATAATCCCGCTGTGAACCTGTCAACCAACCGGGTTGTTTTGTATAACGGTTTGGGCAGCTCTTTTGTGACTTTTACTGGAAGCGGAGATTTTACACTGGCCGTCGATGTAACGGGCCTGCATGACGAAAAAACTCTGGCGGACTGGAGCAATCAGCCGGTCAATACCGTATCGGGCGCCCTTGACAATTCAGCCACATGGAGCGGGATATATCATATTACCGGCGGCGATTATTTAATTCCGGACGGGGTGACGCTGACAGTAAATCCGGGTACAATTATCTTAATCGACGGAGTCTCATCCGGCAACAACGGCACGGACATTAACGTCGAAGGTGCAATACAGTCACTTGGCACCGCCGAATCTCCGATTACTTTTACTGCATACTCGGCCGGTGAGAATTGGGGGAAATTGTACCATGATAATGCCGAGCCGTCCACTTTCCGGTACACAAACATTACCCAGGCCGGACATTCGCCCCGAATGGGACACTCGAACTCAGGCCCTGCTATCCACGCTTCGAACTCCACTTTTATTTTCGAGAACGCCAACCTTACCGACAACGCCGGCAAACTTATGCATGTCAGTTCCGGTTGCGATCTGACTTTTCACAATTGTCTCTTCGCACGGTCGGTAATGGGGCCGGAGATATCTGGTTCGGCAATACTGTTCGAGGATAGCTGGATTACGGATATGCAGGCCAGTGACGATGGTGACGGAATCTATATACATTCTCAACAAGCCGGGCAAATATGCACCATGCGAGGCGGAGTGGCGGTGAATATGGACGATGACGGCATCGATTTGTTGGGCGGAGATGTGACTATCGAGGACTTCATCATTCGCGACTGCAAGGATAAAGGCATCAGCGCCTACGGCGGGCAGACAAATATTAACTATTGCTTAATCGTTGAGAACAACAAGGCCCCCGAAGACCCCACTGTGGCAAGTATCGCAGCTAAGGCATTAGAGGCTGAAACGGCTGTGGTGAATATCGACCATACAACAATTGTTACTTCTAAAATTCCGGGATATGTGGATATCGGCATTCAGTCTCACAACAAGTATGATGTCCTAAGCGGTACTATTACTTACAATGTAACAAATTCGATTATCGACGCCACCAACCCCGTCGATGTCCAGGCCCCGTACCTTGAGTTGGACATTCACATCAACTACTCTAATATATTCGGCGAAACATGGCCCGGTACAGGTAATATCAATAACTACCCGTTGTTCGTTGACCAAGCCAATCATGACTACCGGCTCAAACCAGTTTCGCCGTGTATCGATGCCGGTGATCCATCGGTAAACCTTGATCCCGACCAAACAGTAACCGACCAGGGATATTTCTGGTTCAACCAGGATGCCCCACAGGAAATAACCAACGGCACACTAAGTGAAGATACAATCTGGACGGCACAGGAAGGCCCTTATAAAATCACCGGCGAATTAACGATTGCCTCCGGTATCACTCTGACGATAATGCCCGGAACTACGGTTTTCTTCGAGCCGAACGCAAAGATGATCATCAACGGCACGCTTATCGCTGAGGGTTCGCAGAATGAATTGATTCGTTTTACTCGTACGCCGGGTATATCCGGAACCTGGGATGGATTACAATTCATCGATACGGCAAGTGACAACCTGATCACATACGCCGTTATCGAATACGGTCAAACCAACGACGGCATGATAGGTCTCAATAATTCCAGATTATTAGTTGACCATGTTACTTTTGACAACAGCACTCTGTGGCGCATTAGTGCCGTGGATTCATCACTGGTAGTTCGAAATTCGACATTCACAGATACTATGGCCCCCGGGCAGACTCCGACAAATAACCGCAGCGAACATATATGGGGCAGTGGTATCATGCCAAACGGCGAGCTTATCATTGAAAATAACATCTTCGGCAAGACACCGGGACATAACGATGCAATAGATTTCGACAGAGCAGCGCGACCCGGCCCGATTCTGCAAATACTTAATAACCGGTTTACGGGCGGTGGAGATGAAGCCCTGGATCTCGAAGCCGACGCCCATATCGAAGGCAACGTTTTCATGCACTATCATGAGGACGTCTATAACACAGATGCGGGCGAGAGCAATGTCATCTCTCTCGGACGCGGGAAAAACATAACACTCGTTAGAAACATCTTTCACGATGTGGACCACGTCATACTCGTAAAGGAAGATTCCTTTGTGACATTCGTTAACAACACGGTTGTAGATGTGGATAAAGCGGCCATCTATTTCGATTTGCCCGGTCAAACCGGCGGGCCCGGTCTCGGTGCTTATGTGGATGGTTGTATATTCTGGAATGCCGGAATTATTTTCGACCAAATCGGCCTTTCGACCCAACTGTCGGTTTCACAATCTATAATTCCGTTCGATTGGCACTATCTTGGAATCGACAATATCGATGCCGATCCGCTTTTTGTCGATGGACAGGAGGATTTCCAGCTAAAATCCGATTCCGCGGCAATCGAAGCAGGTCCCTGGGGTCTCGATATGGGCGCATTAGTTGCCGCCGGGGCCGCGATATCAGGTGAACCAGGTCCTGTAACTTATCATAGAAATGTCACGCTGACAGCCGGTGGTCCCGGTATTACGCATTACAAATACTCTCTCAATAATCCCTCAGGTCCGTGGAGTGAGGAGCTGTCCGTGGACGTGCCAATCGAATTGAGTAATCTTTATAACAGAAATTCTTACACTGTTTATGTAATCGGCAGGAATTCCGCCGGCATCTGGCAAAGTATTTATGAACCAACTATCTCGAAGACATGGACAGTCGATACTTCTTTCTCCGAATTGGCCATAAACGAGATATTAGCAAATACTGGCGAATCCGAACCCGATATGATCGAGTTATATTACGATGGCCCGGCATCGCTGGATTTAACCGGAATGAGCCTGTCCGACGACCTGATTGAGCCTCGCAAATTTGTATTTAGTTCGCAAAGCGTCACCAACACCACGATGCAACCCGGCGATTATATGATTCTCTACGGCGACCAGGATACGAACATAAAGAACCATATAGGATTCGCTTTGCATGCAGAAGGAGAAGGTTTGTATCTTTATGACAAGCCCGCTAACGGAGGTGGTCTGATAGATTACGTCGAGTTCGGGCCGCAGATACAAAATTACTCCATCGGCCGTTTTGGTTATGACCGAACATGGAAGCTTAACAGCCCGACCTTCGGTCTGCCGAATATCGTTCAGCCGCTTGGCGATCCCGACGAGCTGAAGATCAATGAGTGGTTTACAAACGGCGTAGTTTTATTCGACGATGATTTCATCGAGCTATACAATCCGCATCCCCTTCCGATAAATCTGGGTGGCCTCTACCTTACGGACAACCCGGTGACACAACAGAGTAAACAAAAGCTGGCCTCACTTAGCTTCATTGGGCCGGAAGGTTACGCCGTCTTCAGGGCTAACCAAGGCAATAAACCGTCAGAGCTTAATTTCAAACTTTCACCCGACGGCGAAATCATCGGCCTGTTCGATGAGAAGTCGAACCTGATAGACCAGGTGCTGTACGGCCCGCAGACGACAGATGTTTCTCAGGGCCGTTCCCCCGACGGTTCGAGCTACTACGAATTCTTCGAGCTCCCTACTCCGGGCGTTAAAAACACATTCTTTGACATAATAACGGCCGAGAGTACGCTCGTGTCCGAGAATGCGGAAAAGCGGGTGCTCGTTCCAACCGGCCCTGTTGATGATAACTGGAAAGAAAGTGAAATATTCGACGACTCTGATTGGATGGTCTGCACTGGAGAGCCCGGCGGTGTCGGCTATGAAAGAGGTTCCGGCTATGAAGACCTTATCAGCCTCGACCTCGAAGAGCTGATGTATAACAGCTATACAACTTTTTATATCCGAATACCGTTTACCATCGAAGATGACCTGAGTAGTTTCGATTCTATGATACTTAAAATTCGTTATGACGACGGTTTTATTGCTTACATCAACGGCACGGAGGTGGCCAGAATCAATTTTTCCGGCACCCCTGCCTGGGATTCGCATGCAACTGCCAACCATGAGGCCGACGGCGCCGGTTTCGACGCCGAGATCGATATTTCAGAGTATATTGACCGGCTAAGATCAGGCGACAATATCCTGGCGATTCATGGACTTAACGTCAATACAACAAGTTCCGACCTGCTTATTTCTGCCGAACTGGACGTAACATCTACAACGGTAAACCAGGAGTACCCATACACTGATTATCTGGATGTTCTTGCTGGTCTGCGTATTACCGAACTAATGTACCATGCTCCCGGCGGTTCAAGATTCGATTACATCGAACTGCAAAACATTTCCGAGGTACCAATCAACCTTAATGGTGTGCGACTGGCAGGAGGCATTAAGTTTACCTTCCCGGATTTGCAGCTCGGAGCCGGAGAGTATGTTTTAGTCGTCAGCGATATGTCTGCCTTCAACGGTTCGAGTGTTAACATCGCCGGTGAGTATGAAGGCAATCTGAGCAATGAAGGAGAGGATATCATCGTTAAACTTGCATGGCCTTTGGAAGCAGCGATATTAAGGTTCAAATACAGCAACCAATGGTATCCGGCCACCGACGGCCAGGGTCGATCACTGGAGATTATCGATCCTGCCGCCCATCCGGTGACATGGAACGAATCCGCATCGTGGCAGAGCGGCTTTCCCAGCCCGGGTGTCCGTTAATCACTTTTTGAACGGTCTGTAAGCACTCCAAAAAAATTTGGTCAGTTCTCAGAAATCGTTAAAAATGCATAACCCATATCTCCACAAACACGCCCGGCAGGATTCGAACCTGCGACCTACGGATTAGAAATCCGTTGCTCTATCCAACTGAGCTACGGGCGCCCGAACTATACCATCGCAGCAATATAGCAATTTATTATATATACTGTCAATCCCTTATGTGGTTCCAAACACTCATTTTATAAAGAATCCTCTGTGTGTTTTTCCCAGGGATTATTAATCAGAAATAAAGCATCACAGAGAAAAGAGAAAAAAATATCAAAAAAATTAAATATTTTTGTCGACCAATCTCGATAAAGTGTTATAGTAATATATAACACTAATACTCTTATAAAGGATACGAAAATTTTCATACGAATTGAACCATCTTCTTCGGTGCCTATATACCGGCAGATTATCGACCAGATAAAATACCAGGTCGTGACCGGTATGCTCAAAGAAGGAGATAAAGTACCCAGCATCAGGGAACTGGCCTCCAAGCTGGCGGTCAATCAAAATACGATTCTAAAAGTTTATAACGAGCTTTGCAGGGAAAACGTTCTGAGAATCGAAAGAGGAGACGGCACGTACGTTTCTTCCAACAAGCAGACTATTTCTTCAGCGGAAAGAAAAAAGGCCGTCACAAACATACTTCGCGAAGCGGCCATATTGGCCGTCCAATTAGAGCTGCCGATAGAGCAGGCAGTCGAGCTTCTCGAAAAAGAATACAAAACAATCGTTTCACAAAGAGCCGGCAGTTACAGGACCGGTTCATCGGAAAAGTAATATGTTTCGAATGATTTTGTGGAAAGAATGGAAAGAGAACCTTTGGAAGCTGTTGTTTTGCAGTGCAACAAGTGTTGTGTTCATAATTATGCTCTTTAGAATGCGGATCATACCTGATTTTTCCAACTGTATATTGATATCATTTATCCAGATGTTCGTCGTCCCGGTAGTTTATTCACTGGATATTTTCTCCGGCGAAGTGAGCAACCGCACAATACATCTGCTTTTCAAGATACCGGTTAAAAGATGGATGATTTTCTTCAGTAAGTATCTCGTTTCTGCACTTGGGATTGTTCTGGTGTTCCTTATCAGTGCGATACTGATGGAATTAATGACTCGGGGCAGAGAAGCCTCCATGTTGTTTCTTCTGGGAACCAACTTACTTTATGGTTTGGCCGGATTGTTTCTTTTTACATGGTTTTGCGTCTTCGGTTGTCAGAGCCGCAGCGAAGCCGGTTCTTTGTTGATAATGTCAGCCGTCTTTATCGGATGGGGAATTATCCTTCTATGGTCCAGTGTATGTGAAGTCACCTGGGCCGAGCGTTTTGTGCCGTATTCACTCCTATTGACAGATATCACCGAGATAAGCCTTGCAGGGATAGTATTTTCACAGATTTTCGCCTTTGCAGCAGTTCTTGCCGTTGCCTGTTACAGATATGTTAGTATCAGGAGATACCTATGAAAATCCAGGGGATCATTCATCAGCAGATTTGCCAGCTCAAGTGGCACCTTCTGGCCTGCCTGGGGCTGGTAATGGTCCTGCCGATAGAAGAGGCTGTTGTCAGCCTTAAAGACGGCACAGGCGTGTACAGCAGCACGATGGTGATAGTCTCTTTAATGTTCGCCCCCCTGCTTACCGGCCTTATTGCATGTGCGAACGTGCAGGGTGACTTCGAAGAGAAACGATACATTTTCTGGAGGTCTAAGCCTGTCAATGTGAAATTGTTCGTTACTCTGAAATTCCTCACAGGCCTGATTGCTTCTTTGATTATCATTGCCTGTCCGGCGATTTTCGGGCTGGTGCTCAGCATCTTTTGCAAAGATTATCTCGAGGATGAAACATTACAGTATTTTTTACCGTTTGCTGTACTGATAGCGATATTGACATACAGTTTATGTTTCGGATGTAACGTGCTTGTACGAAGAACCGCACGTGCCTGGCTTATAGGAATGTTGCTGGGGGCCTTCATACTGGTGCTCCCGTTCATTCTCCCTCTTAATTACAGGGATTTCGTAAGTGATGTTATGTTCGGAGCGTGGGGATATTACCCGGCAATCATGCTTATCGCATCAGCGGCGGCCTTTGTCTTCGCCCTTTATGCTGCCCAACACGAATGGCATTTGAAGACAAATCTAAAAGGGCTCTTATGGGTGGGAACCGGATTGGTTTTCGCTTTGATGATGCTTTTCAACAGTCAGGTTGCCAATATAAAGGTATTACAGGAAAAGGAAATCGAGTCTCACGACTGGAGATGGAACGCATTGGATTCCGCCGGAGACAGAGTAATATTCCAGGGTCGAAGCTATATCAATACAAACAACAACAAAATCTCTTTTAGTAACATAGACGTTAATCCGGACGATATTGATGAAATTACAGTCCCTACAACAAGGATTGGAGGATATCGCACCCGTATATATCCGTGGCGTGGAAGATTATATAAAAAAACCGAAGGTAATCTCTACTCTCTTGCTATCTATGTATATTATCGTAATGAAGAGAAAAAAGATATCTATGAAAAAGTATATCTGAGAAGCCACATGTTTACAGGAGAATCCTGGATGCAAGATGATGAACTTGATATATCCGATTGCCTTGAAGATAGCACATATCCTTCAACAACAATGCGGCTGATTGACAATAAATTAATTGTCCTCGTAAATAAAAGCCTTGTAATAATAGATGTGTCAGATCCCCAAGAATTAAAGCTGATTGATAAAAAGCTCAATGCGTTAAAAAGCCGTGCGCCATATTTTTATGATCGCAGGAAAGAATTTGCCATACCTCTCGTGCCGGTGGAAGAAATCAGCTCGGAAGAAAGAATCAGACTCAGCATCGATCGATATTATCACTACAATGACATCTATGAAACTTCAAAAGTCAATATCCATAACAAACAAATTTCCTTCTTCCGCATTTCTCAGGATGATATTGCACGGTTCGATGTAACCGGCTGGGACGACGAGAATATCTATTGTAAGTTTGGCACGGCACGTCCTTTTACAATCCTGGAGCGTTTGACCCAGGATTATTCTTTTCACAGAGCATTTGTCAAAGGTGGGAAGTTATATTGCCCAGGAGAACACACTTTGATGGTCTTCGATATTCGTTCCAATCAAAAAATACGAAAGTTAGGTCACTTCGTTCGTATGGATTATAGAATTGAAGACATTGCAGTACTGGAAAACGGCAACACACTGCTTCATATGTACTGGTCGCAAAATTTAAGTAAAAGCCATAATAATCAATCTAAAAGATACCTATGTCTTCTGGAGAATCCTCAATAACAAACTGTATATAAAATTTCCGGAAGAACCGTAATCATTCTTGAAGAAAACAGAAAGGAAAACAAATGGCTGAGCCGGCAATAAAAATTGAAGGTTTGCATTTTTCCTACGGCAGAAAGCAAGTGCTCAAAGGAGTGAACCTCGAAGTGCCGAAAGGCTCTATTTTCGGTTTTATAGGTAGAAACGGCACCGGCAAAACGACCACGATAAAAACACTGCTCGGCCTGCAGAAACCCCACTCCGGCAGATGCATTATAGGCGGGCTGGACAGCTCCAAAAATACCCTTGAGATAAGAAGAAGAACTGGCTTTATGGCCGAAGACCAGCAGATGTACGGCTGGATGAAAGTCGGCCGGATAATCGAGTGGGTGGCGGGATTTTATCCGAGCTGGGATTATAAATTCGCTGATGAGCTTGCCGAAATACTCAGACTGCCAATGAATGTGAAGGTGAAAACTCTTTCCAAGGGTCAGAATTCGAGCCTCGCCCTGCTTCTGGCGCTCGGGCACAGGCCTGATATCGTTATACTGGATGACCCGACACTGGGACTCGACCCGATTGCAAGAAAGGATTTCCTGCGGCATGTAATCGACCTGCTGCAAAGTAATAGTGTCACGGTCTTTTTCTCCAGTCACCTGCTATACGAAATTGAACCTGTGGCAGACCATATCGCTATACTCGACGACGGCGTAATTATCAAAGCGGGAAAAACGGAAGAGCTCAGAGATAACATCCGAAAAATTATTCTGACATCTCCATCCGAAACGGACTTCAGCCGCCTGGCGGGCATCCTCGATGTATTAAAAGTCGGGGACAATGTTTCGGTAACAATCGAAGATTGCAACGATGAAAAAAGAAATCGCATCAAAAGTATGTCTTCCAACGGCATGACAGAGATAGCCCTAAATCTCGATGAAATTTTCGAGGCCTATGTAATCGGGAACAGAGGTCATTAAGCTTTGCATTTTTAGTTTTTTGTTATGCCGGCATGATAGTTCTGCAAAGATTTTACTTTCGGCTCACCGCCCTGCCTTGCAGCAATTCCTTTTACAGTAGCAGCGGCGGCGGTTGTCGTCGTAATATACGGAATTTTATATTTGATTGCGGCTTTCCTGATATAAGAATCGTCATGCTTACCACGCTTACCTATGGGAGTATTTATTATCAACTGAATCTCCCTGTTCTTGATTGCATCGACAATATTCGGACGACCCTCGTACACCTTCAGGATATGTTCCGATTTGACGCCTTTTTCGGCTAAATATTTATGTGTCCCTTCGGTTGCCAGAATCTTAAAACCAATTTCGCTGAATGTTTTGGCCGTATCGGCGATTGATGTCTTATCCGGATCGGTCACGGTTATCAGAACTGTCCCCTTAGAAGGCAACGGCTGTTGTGTCGCTTCCTGAGCTTTGAAAAACGCCAGGCCGTAAGAATCCGCAAGCCCCAGAACTTCACCGGTCGAACGCATCTCGGGGCCAAGCAGCGGGTCAACTTCATGGAACATATTAAACGGAAACACAGCCTCCTTCACGCCAAAATGGGGAATTTTACTGTGCTTTAAGTTCAATTCAGAGATTTTTTTTCCAAGCATTACCTGTGTCGCCACCCGCGCCATCGAAATTCCACAGACCTTGGAGACCAGCGGAACGGTTCTCGACGCCCGCGGATTCGCTTCCAGAACATAAACCGTACCATCTGCAATCGCATACTGCATATTCATCAGGCCGACTACACGAAGTTTTATCGCTATCTTTTTGGTATATTCACAAATTGTATCAATGTGCTTTTGTGGAATCGATACCGGCGGGATAACACAAGCGGAATCTCCCGAATGTACGCCGGCAAGCTCGATATGCTCCATGACCGCAGGGACAAAAACATCTTTGCCGTCAGAGATGGCGTCGGCCTCGGCTTCAATCGCATTAACAAGAAACTTATCAATCAAAATCGGCCTTTCGGGTGTCACCTCCACTGCGGCGGCCACATACTGTCGCAGCATCTCTTCATCGTGCACAACTTCCATCCCGCGCCCGCCAAGGACGTAGGAAGGACGCACCATGAGCGGATAGCCGATTCGCTTTGCTATTTTTAACGCCTCTTCAAGAGAGCTGGCCATGCCGGATTCGGGCATGGGTATTTTCAGTTTCTTCATCATCGCCCGGAACCGGTCACGGTCTTCGGCCAGATCGATGGTTTCCGGCGTGGTGCCGATTATTTTCACACCTGCATCCTCAAGTTCGCCGGCGATATTCAAAGGCGTTTGCCCGCCGAACTGAACAATGACACCTTCCGGTTTTTCCTTTTCATAGATACTCAAAACATCTTCAACTGTTAACGGCTCAAAATAAAGCTTCTCGGATGTGTCATAGTCGGTCGAAACGGTTTCAGGATTACAGTTGACCATTATTGTTTCCATACCTTCGTCATGAAGTGCAAAAGCGGCGTGTACACAACAATAATCAAACTCAATCCCCTGTCCGATTCGATTCGGCCCGCCGCCCAGGACCATAATCTTGCGATTCTTCGATGTTCCAACCTTATCCGGGGCATTATACGTCGAGAAATAATAAGCTGCATCTTCCACGCCGCTGACCGGCACAGGCTCCCATCCTTCGACGACGCCGAGCTTTGTTCTCTGCCGGCGGATTTTCTTCTCGGTGGTTCCGAGAATCTGCGCAAGGTAACGGTCGGCAAAGCCGTCTTTTTTGGCCTGAATCAGGAGCTTGTCCGGAATCGGCTTGCCTTTATATTTCAAGAGCTTTTCTTCAAGGGCTACAAGTTCTGCCATCTGCTGGATAAACCATTCTTTGATGTAGGTCTTCTCGAATAATTGCTTCGGTGTGGCTCCTTTGCGAAGAGCTTCATACATAATAAACTGACGCTCACTGGTGGGCGTGCTTACATGCCTTAACAATTCCTCCAATGAAAGCTTGTTGAAGTTCTTCGCAAAACCCAGTCCGTATCTGCCGTTCTCAAGTGAACGAATGGCTTTCTGGAATGCTTCCTTGTAGTTTTTGCCGATACTCATCACCTCACCGACAGCCCGCATCTGTGTGCCGAGCTTGTCCTCGACACCTTTGAACTTCTCGAACGCCCAGCGGGCAAACTTGACAACGACATACTCGCCGGATGGTGTGTATTTTTCCAGAGTCCCATCCCTCCAGTACGGAATTTCATCAAGCGTCAACCCCCCCGCCAACATCGAAGAGACCAAAGCGATAGGGAATCCCGTCGCCTTCGAAGCAAGAGCGGAGGAGCGCGAAGTTCGTGGATTAATTTCGATTACCACCACCCTGCCGGTTTCGGGATCGTGAGCAAATTGTATATTCGTTCCGCCGATGACTTCAATCGCATCAACGATATCATAGGAATATTTCTGGAGTCTCTTCTGCAATTTTTCATCTATCGTCAACATCGGGGCGGTGCAATAAGAATCGCCGGTGTGTATGCCCATCGCATCGACATTTTCGATAAAACAGACGGTTATCTTCTGACTCTTGGCATCTCTGACGACTTCCAGCTCAAGCTCTTCCCAGCCGAGCACGGATTCTTCTACAAGAATTTGACCGACGAGACTTGCCGAGAGTCCCCTGGCCGCAACCATTCGGAGTTCGTCAACGTTATAGACCAATCCCCCGCCGGTTCCGCCCATAGTATATGCCGGACGAATGACAACCGGATAACCGAGCTTTTTAGCAATTTTCTCCGCTTGGTCAACGCTAAATGCCGGATCGCTTTTAGGCATCTTAATGCCCAGCTTATTCATTGTTTTTTTAAATTCGATTCTGTCCTCGCCCCGCTCGATAGCATCAACCTGCACTCCGATAACTTTCACACCATATTTTTTCAGCACACCTGCTTTGGCCAATTCCGAAGACAGGTTCAATCCACTTTGACCGCCGAGATTCGGCAGAAGTGCATCCGGCCGTTCTTTTTCGATGATTTTTGTCATTGTCTGCAGGTTCAAAGGCTCGATATAAGTCACATCAGCCATTCCGGGATCGGTCATAATGGTTGCAGGATTCGAATTGACCAGCACGATTTCATAACCCAGCTTGCGAAGGGCCTTACATGCCTGAGTGCCGGAATAATCAAATTCACAGGCCTGACCAATAATGATAGGCCCTGAGCCAATAATCATAACCTTGTTGATATCATCTCGCTTTGGCATACTGTGTACTCCTCGCCAAAAATGTTCCAGTTACTTTCGTTGCGCCACATATCCGTAAATTGTTTGGGATTAGACTACATAAACGTGATATTGTCAAATGCAAGTTACAATAAAATCATATTTGGTCAAAAACGTTCATAATAATGCTGAAAACGACGTTAATTTGTTCCAACCCATCGACCTTGTTTACTCCAATATCTTATGCCGGGAATTTGCCGTGGGTTTTGAAATTGGCTTTGTTTTTTTACCGGCGAAACGTCGCTTTTTTGCCGTATTCTTTTTATTTCAATGAACTTACGTTAATTTTGGCCTAATCCAAATTGGGTTTGTTTTTTCAAAAAAGGTCAAATTGTCGAGAGTTCTCTACATCTGTCGAACACCCCGTCCAATGTAAAGCAACCCGAACCGCATGGGCAGACAAGCTGTCCATCCTACCTGTTACGGTTTTATTTAGGTAATTTTGGATTTTGAACATTAGATATTGTTTAGAATTTAGTGCTTAGGATTTTTTGGTGTGTTCTACATTCGTTATTCGATATTCTTTATTCAATTATCGGCGTATTATACTCAAAAACGGCCAAAAAACAAGCAAAATCCCCGTATTTTCATAAATTGTCCTTAATACGGACCCGTCGTGCATATTGCGTATATCGTATATCGAAAAAGCAACATCCGCCGTGTAAACCAGTGGGCTAAACAAAACGACTTCACGGTGTCATCCTGAGGTGTAGCCGAATGGATCTGGCCAAAGAATTTCCCTTTCAACAAATCGTTTTTACACTCGACATACGTAAAGCGCGTACGCGCTTTACGTACATGCTTCTTACAATCCACAGGATGGCCGAGCCCATTGATCATTAAAACTTCAAATTAGGGATTAAATCTAAGGTAATATGTTTTGGGATTTCGTGTGTTTATTTCAATACCATCAACTCTTGTCCAGCGTCTTATAGACGGCTCGCTCAATGCGAGTGCTCAGTTGTCAACTGTCGCAGTATTGTTTTGTGGTCTGATTTCTAAATTGGATCGACTCATGATTCTGAAACAACCATGTTATAATTCCTGTATCCGCCATACTGATAAGCCCACCAAAGAATATTTGCACTCCGGCCCAAGAAAGCAGTTGAATGACGAGAGACACTCATGCCATACCAAGATAAAAACATTTTATCCCAGTAATCGAGTAGTTTATCTACTAAACATTGATATCCAGCCATCACCATGCCAATATATGATCGCAAATCTTCATCTTCTATGTTTTGAGTATTTTTTTGAGGTGATAACTGCTGGGCTATTCTTTCACCTTCGGAGTTCTGCCTAAAGACAATGAAATTTGTCTCGTAGCGATGAACTATATCATTTCTCCGAATATTAAATTGAGGAAACCACGACTCACATGCTGAGAACACAGTATTGAGTTCGTTAGTAAGGTTTCCTTTGACAAATTCTTCGTAGTATATCTTGCTGAAATTATCGTGAAGCCTTCCCTCTTTATTATATTCGTTTACAATTCCCACGACACTGTCCAACAGCATTCTTGTAAAGATGTAGATTGTATCAAGAAAAGCTATGGCCATAAAATATGCGTCAAAGTCACAATCTGCTTTCTCGCCTTTTAGTGATTTCTCGAAACGAGTGAGACTTTCGTCAAAAAGTTCAATCATGAGACACAAATTGAGTTCATGACGGCTTAGAGACTGTACTGGTTGTGGAATGGTCAATCCTGAAGAATGCTTACCCTCTGCACGTGCTTTAACCTACATCCTATTAAGCAATTCACCTATATAAACACTTATAGAATTATTATGCGATATCCTCATGTTTTCACCTAAAAAAATATTCAGTCTGTATAAACGGCGATTTATTCATAAATACAGCAAATATATCTCTCTGTGATGCAACCCTCGCGAAAAAGCGAATTTAGCACCTCGGATAAGGAAAAGCAAGCAAGAATTCATAAAAGAAAATCAGTCTGATTTAGATACTTGAAAGTATATAGGGACTGATGTATTCTATTTACGGGGAATAAACGGCCTGATATTAATAAAAGGGGATAAGGAAAATGGCAAAAGAAACCTTCGGCGGGGACAAAAAACTTCCAATGAAATCTTTCCTGGGCGCATACGAACGCAAACTGATTGACGGCAATATTCATCGGCTCCCCAAATGGATTGAGGGCTACGACCTGACATTAATGACCATTCACTGGTCCATCGGCCTGATTCTTTTCGGCTGGCTGGCCAGGAATAACCACCACTGGCTGTGGTGCTCGTCTTTGATGCTGGCCCTGCAGTGGTTCACGGATTCATTCGACGGCGCATTAGGAAGATACCGAGATACCGGCATTCCGAAGTGGGGCTTTTATATGGACCACTTTCTGGACTTCGTTTTTATGTGCTCGTTATTGATCGGGTATTCATTTTTATTCAACAGCCCGGCCAGGCAGATTGTTTATTTTTTCATTCCCGTGGCTGGCTGTTTTATGGTCAGCTCGTACCTGGCCTTCGGGGCGACGAATGAATTTAAGATAACTTTTTTATGGGCCGGACCGACGGAAATGCGCATCTATTTTATAATCCTGAACTTTCTGATTATATGTTTCGGCACCGGCTGGATCGAAAGTATCATCATCTATGTTTTTGTGATTACTCTTATCGTGATGTGCATCGTCGTGTATCGAACGCAGAAATACATCTGGAACATCGACATGGCGGAAAAAAGAAAAAGGGTTTCCAAACAGCAGGATAAAACTTAATCAATAGGTTTCGATCACAAACACGAATACAAAAAATAGGAATAAAAGCACTTTCCGCTATTGCCGTATTCTGTTCACATCTATAGGCACGCTTGTTTTAATCGAGCGAATGTGCAGGTCATGCTGCGGGAAGGCAATCTCAATACCGGCCTTCCGGAACGCTTCGTCGATGGCGCAGTTAATGCCGTGCCAGACGGGAACATAGTTTTCTATACCTGAAATACAAACACGCAGCTCGAACTCCAAAGAGCTATCACCAAAACCCCTGAAAAGGACGATCGGTTTCGGATTCTCCAAGACCAGAGGATTCGCTCGTGCAACTTTATAAAGCGTTTCTTCGGCCTTGGCAACATCGGAACCATAGGCAATGCCAACGATAAAATCTCTCCGCATGACCTTGTCGGATAAAGTCCAGTTAACAAGACGGCCGGTTATGAATTCTCTGTTAGGGACAATAAGCTCGCGCTGATCCCACTTGCGAATTGTAGTCGCGCGAATCTTGATTTTTGTCACCATGCCCGTCACGTCACCTACAGTCACGACATCATCCACCCGAACCGGCTGCTCGAAAAGAATGATTAAACCGCTGACGAAGTTAGCGAATATCTCCTGCAGGCCAAAGCCCAGCCCGACAGTCATTGCAGCAACGAGCCACTGCACCTTCGACCATCCAATACCTATTTCACTGAAAGTGAGAATCACACCAACAACTATAAGAATATAACGGCATATTGTGATAACGGCAAAACGGACCCCTCGGTCAAGAGGAAGCCGTCTCAATATGACGATTTCCAGCAAGCCTGGAACATTACGGGCCACGATGATTGTCATTACAACGAAAAGAACGGCCATAACCAACGAGCCAAGACTGATGATATCGGTTACTGCTCCCTGGGTATTTTTGATATTCCATAGTGTAATTTCTTCCAGGGCGCCAAGCGCCGGCAACACATCCCGCCAAACATACCAGAGCCCTATGGCCATAAGAACCGTAATAATTGCATTGATAAGTCGATTAGTCTGTTGCGAAATCTCGAAGATTGTTTTTTCCGGCTTAGCTTTGGCCTGTTGTAGCATATCAGATTCGGGTGAGCTTGTCTGGGATTTCGCTTCAAGGGCTTCTTCCTGGGCGGCAGCCTTGCGTTTTTGTACTTCAATCAGCGAGAGCCTGCGCCGCGTCACGATTAACCAGCGTGTTAACATAGCTTTGAACACAAAAACCAGGAACGCAAGCAAAAGTGTGCCCATAAGCTTCTCGTAAAGATTCCAGGCGGCATAGAAATAACCCATTGCGGCCAGCAACGAAAAACTGACAGGTAAAATCAGGCACAAAGGGTACCAAAGGTAGCGAAGACGTTCCGCCCATTCGTCACGACGCCTTTTTAGATAAGGCCCAACAATCGGCCCGGTCGGGCGGAGTAAGACAAGCAGAAAGATTGAAAGTAAAATGAGAGTGGCAATAAAGGCCAAACGCCCCAGTGAATTGTACATTTGATCATCGGTCTGTTGTAACTGCAATATCCGGACAACAAACGTAAGCGGGATAACCAGGACAAAAAACCATCGCAAATTTTTTCTGGC
>Ga0315548_1000405_pt1 | contig 40210 bp, 35 predicted proteins | sample SalMarSW160110MG_2_FD_202540 | JGI IMG/M metagenome (GOLD analysis project Ga0315548, IMG submission 202540) | Salt marsh sediment microbial communities from the Plum Island Ecosystem LTER, Massachusetts, United States - Salt Marsh Sediment SW1601-110 ... | reverse complement strand
GGATAAGATGCCCAATTATGGGGCCGAAACCGCCGATTTCAAGAGGTTTCCTTCCCCCCTGGAAACCTCTTGAAACCCTCTCCTAACTAAATGTCTCAATCTGTGCCACTTTCGCTGACGTCAAACACTTGAATGGATGGAAGATAGTCTTAGCAAAGAAGGTCTCCGCTTTGTTAAAAATTGTCTCACAGCGGTTGCAAAGGAGTTTCGTCTTGTAGAGATCTTGAGACCTACTTGGCTGGCCCTCTGTGTCAATTGCAGTTAAGAACCCAGTCGCAGACGTCTCCTTAAGATATTTACCAACAAATCGCGGCAGTATATGACTAACCCGAAGGTCAACACTATCTTGGCAAAGCTTGCAGAGAGGGCTCACTGACTTCATCCTTTCGGCAGCCCTAACTTCTGTTCATATGGTTTCATATAAGACTAACCTCTCGTTTTTCGCTACGCAAATCTTTTTTGTTAATCTCTGTAATACTTTAGCTCTTTTGGAAGTGTTTTTCCAGCCAGCCGGAAATGGTGTTATCCCGGGCGTCAAAATGTTTGACGTAAGGTTTTATGTCCAATACCGGCGTATGGTCTAAAATGTCAACCTCGCTAAAGCGTAATTTATTTTCTTCAATACCTTCGATTTTTACTATCGAGAGGCCGATATGATTCGGGCGATGAGGGCTTCTTATCGCAAATATACCGTGCTCTTTATCTTCGAGGAATGGTTTGCCGAGGACTTCTTCTTTTTGAGACTCGTGGAAATAGTAGATAATAATAGCATGGCTAAAGCCGTCTAAATCCTTAAGGCCGGGGGCAAACTCACCTTTTAATTCGACGTAAGCAGTAACCTCAGGTTCGAATTTGCCCTGAATGGGCATTGCCTTAACCTGCTTATATGGTGAGTGTACGATGCCAATAGGCGTCATTGTAATTTCTTTCATAGTTTATTCTCCTGAGCAATATTTGGATTATCCGCTTTTGCCGCCAAAAGCAAAGAAAAAACCGTTAAATCCGCGTTACGATTCCGGAATCCGAGATAAAGTCAAGCAACTAAAAGCCCGACCTAATATTGGGAATTAAGCGAACAAGAAAGGGAAAAATCATGAGAGTGAACCTGAAACGGTATGGGCTTTATCTTTTAAGATGGCAACTGAGCACTCCAGTACTAGTGGTGACATTGATGGTGCTGGCTTCGCTTGGCAAACTATATGCGACAATCGCAGCGAACCTGATAGGCGGGCTGATATTTTTCTGGGTAGATGGTTACATATTCACGTCTCGGCGGTTCGAAGCCCAATGGCAAGTCAGGGAAAATGTTGTCTGCTGCGACTGCCATAAAGAGGCACGAGGGTACCGGTTAGTGAGGACCAGAAACTACGACAAGAGCAGCGCTGAACCGCAGTTCCGATGCGAGGCCTGCTCTCAGAAAAAGACGGAAAAATTAATAGAAGCAGGAGTGGTTATTTAGTCACTGTTAGAATGAGCTTACAGCAGCTGTTGGCATTTCAATGACAAATCCCATCAATAAAATGATGGCGCCAACCAAATAAGAATACCCCGCGCTAACTGCAGGCGAGATGGGGGGGCGAAAGTTCTTGACAAATCGCTTTGATTTAGGCATTATACGTTTTATATATAAAAAATAAGGAGAAATTATGTTTTTTAGCTATAAAAATAGAAAATCCGAATATCGTATTGTCTGCGTCTTTGTCTGCATAATGCTCGTGACACTACCTGTGATTGCACAGCCGTCAGGCGGGCCTTACGGGCCGATTCGACAAAAATACGAGCTGCCCAAGGTAACAGGTAAAATTTATTATGTTGCGCCGGACGGAAAGACAGAGGAGACAGGAGAGACACTGGAAAAACCGACGACGATTGAAGCGGCCATAGAGCGTGTAGTGAGCGGCGATGCAATCGTGATGCGCGGCGGGATTTACCGGACAGGCGAGCTGGTATTGAATCAGGGAATTACTATACAGCCATACGAGGATGAGCAGCCGATTTTGAAGGGGACCTTTGTTGCTGCGGAATGGGAGAGACTAAGAAACGGATTGTGGAGGACGTCGTGGGACCGTTTATTTGCTGCGAAACCACTTGACTGGTGGAGGCGCAGCTTTCACGGGAGAAAAACCCCGATGCATCGTTTTAATAATGATATGGTGTTCGTGGACGGGAGGTTCCTGCAATCGGCCGGCTGGGAAGGGGAAGTCGACGATAATTCGTATTTTATCAACTATGATACAAAAGAAGTTCTCATCAGCGTTGACCCGACAGACAAAATAGTGGAAATCACCGCTTTTAACGGCGGACTTACGCGGACAACCAAAGAATGTCACGGCAAGAGTTCGGATGGCAAGGGACCTGTGATTCGGGGTCTTACTTTTACTCAGTATGCCCACCGGGCGATAGAAATTGAAGGGACTGAGCCGGAAGCCTTATCCGCTGAAAGCAATCACGGCAAGGAAGTGATGGGGACGACTTTGGAGAATTGCACGATTACTTTTTGTTCGCGGGTAGCAGCTTATTTACGCGGAGATGGTTTGACGATTCGCAACTGCAAAGTTAGCGATACGAGCACGGAAGGGATTTACATCATTGCTTCATCCGATGTTTTATTGGAGAAAAACATTTTCACCCGCAACAATATCGAGAACATTACGGGCTATTTTCCTGCGGCGGTTAAAATATTTAATCAGAGTTACCGCGTTACGTGCAGGGACAACTTAGTAATCGACCTTCCGAATTCGAACGGCGTCTGGTATGACGTAGGGAATGTCAACGGCCGATTTTTCGATAATTGGGTCGAGAATGTAGGCGATGTGAGCAGGAAAATCACCAGAGGGCGGTGGTGGCCGAGCGACAGCGGATTTTTCTTTGAGATATCCAAGGGAGTTATTTGTGCCGGGAACGTATTTGTGAATTGCGACCAGGGGATTCGTGTGCTTAATAGCTGCGATGCTCAAGTTTATAATAACACACTGGTGAACAGCACGGTATTTTTCGGGCGTACAGATAGAGGTATGGTTGAGAGCACTTATGGGTGGAGTCATTCGAGCACCGGCCCGGATGTCAACGATCGGGACGGGCACATATTCGTCAATAACCTTCTTACTGCGGATGAAAAATGTCACAGACAGCTTCTTGTTTTCTGGCAGCCGGACTTGCTGTGTGAACGGCTCGATAAGCCGCAAGTGAAACAGCTCGATTATAATGTGTATGTGCGCGGCGGAGACAGTGCATCCGAACCATTAATTCAATGGAGCCCGGCAGAGGGCAATGATTGTCAAGTGAATTTTGAGTCGCTGGAGGGTTTACAGAAATTACATCCGGAGTTTTCTGCTCACAGCCGATATTTCGCAAACTATAACGGTCCATTATTCAAGAGTTCCGAACTGGGTAATTACCAGTTATTACAGGCATTTCCAGGGGCTGGGACAGCAATTGTTCTGCCGGCAGAAATCACAGAGCTTCTCGGCAGAGCGAAAAAGCAAGCCCTATTCACAGGAGCTTACCCCCCTACTTCCATAAAACAGTAATAATTATTTATTATTTGGTCGGGTTTGCATCTGCAGGAGAGAGAGCTTCGGATGCGTGTTTCAGGTATTTTCTTGCTTTTTTTGTAAAAAGTTGTATTCTGTCTTTGTTACTCAGGAAAAGGGATTTTTGAGTTACTATGGCGTATAATATACGAATAGTAAGCACGTATCCGCCACGAAGGTGCGGAATAGGCACATTTTCGCGGGATTTAGCTGATGCTTTGGAACATTTCACGGGTGAAGTGGGCCATATAAGAGTCAGCGCAATCGATAACGAAGGCCTGCCTTACAATATCCCTGTGGATTTGGTTATCGACCAGTCCAATCCTGCCGCATGGAGCCACGCTATCAAGGACATTCTGGCCCGGTCTGTCGAAGGCACGAACCCTACTGTTGTCATATTACAACACGAATACGGTCTCGACCCGGACAAGAACGGCAATCCCGGCGAAGGGACTAATTTCGTGGATATGGCAAAGGCATTCAGCTCCAAAGGTATTACAACGCTTGTGTATCTGCACACTGTTCTCGACGCACCGAACGACCATCAAAAAATGGTTGTGCAGGAGCTTGCCAAAAACAGCGACGGTTTAATTGTTACGACCGAAAGCGCCATCCGAATACTCGAATCACACATATATGGAATAGACCATTCAAAACTTAAACATATCGACCACGGCATCAGGATGCAGCACCCGTCTCATTACGACCGGTTGGCAATAAAGGAAATGTTCGGGCTGAAAGACCGCTATTTAATTACAACATTAGGGCTGCTGTCGCCTGATAAGGGATTGCAATATAGTATTCGAGGTTACGGCAGATTTTTGCAGGAGTCCTGTACGGACAGCCAGAGAAAACAAATTGTGTATCTAATCGGCGGGCAATACCATCCTGAATTTGTAAAATTGGATGGTGGACAGCCGTACCAGCAGTATCAAGACGAGATAACGAAGGCACTGGAAGAATCCAAGCTGAACTGGTGCAGAGTCAAAGAACTCAGGTACGCGGACTTCGGGATATACGATGTTGTTTTTCTCGATACGTTTTTAGATGAGAAGACCTTATTGAGACTTTACGGTGCGACAAATACTATGGTGCTGCCATACCTGGATATGCAACAAATATCGAGCGGTGTACTGGCGGATACTTTAGGGGCGGGCAGAATTGCAATAGCAACAAAATTCAGATACGCAGCGGAGCTGATTCACTCGAACAGGAAATGTTCACCGGGCCTTATCTTAGGCCGCCATACGAGAGGTATTTTAGTTGACCCCGGTGAAGCATCGGTCGAGCAGATAGCTGAGGCACTTGATTTTCTGGTTTTTAACAAGAGCAAACGGCTTTTAATGGAAAAGCAGGCACACCAGAGAGGTTATCAAATGAGGTGGCAAAATACGGGCTGGGCATTACTTCAGCATATCGAATTTGTCAGAGAGGAAAAGGAGATAATAACCGGCAGAGGACTAACATTCAAAAGGGAAAAACCATCTGTATTCCAGAGAAACGGCCATTAGCGTCAGGGGGATAGTTTTATGGTAGGGATTGTCAGTAAGCCAGGGACCGGCGAGAAATTAGAGATACTTAGCGCCGATGCGCAGTATGACCTGGCGTGTGCTTGCAGCGCCAGCAGCGAGGAAAGCAGAAGACGAAGCAGCAGCGGGAAATGGATATACCCGGTAACACTTCCAAACGGGGGTAAAAGTGTGCTGCTTAAGACGCTGATTTCGAATGTCTGCACGAATGACTGTAAATACTGTCCGCTAAGAAGGCAAATGGATGTTCGGCGGTGCAGTCTTGGTGCGGAAGAGACGGCGAAAGTGTTTCTGGATTATTATAGAAAAAAAGAAGTTTTCGGCCTGTTTTTGAGCTCCAGCGTGTGCGGGTCGACTGACACTACGATGGAAAAACTCAACCGGGTGGCGAGACTGCTGAGAAAGAAATACGGCTTTTGCGGTTATATTCATCTGAAGATTATGCCCGGGGCGAGCGATGCGGCAATCGAGGAGGCGCTGGGACTGGCAAATACAGTGTCAGTGAATATCGAGACGGCGGGTGAGGCGAACCTGGCGAAACTAACAAATCAGAAAAATTATATCAGCGATATAATCGAACCAATAAAACTGATAAGCAGATTGACCGGACGCGGTGCGAAGTATGAAAGGGTCAAGCAGACAACGCAGTTTATAGTGGGGGCGGCGGGAGAGTCGGATGCAGAAATCGTGAAGTATATGTGGGGACTGTATGACAGGTTGAAAATGCACAGGGTGTATTTCAGCGCTTATCAGAAAGGACTGGGGGACGAGTCTATAGCAGGCGAAAAAGTAGAACTGGAAGAGCCGAAAGATGTGTTTGTGCGGGAGCATCGGCTGTATCAGGTGGATTTTCTGCTGCGCAAATACGGATTTAAAGAGTTGGACATTGTTTTTAACGAGGAGGGTAATCTTTCTTTGGCCTGCGACCCAAAAGAAGCGTGGGCGCAAAGGCATCCTGATGCGTTTCCGGTGAATGTGAATCGGGCGTCCAGGTGGGAGCTTCTGAGAGTGCCGGGACTTGGGCCGGTGACAGTGAAGGGGATTCTGCAGCAGCGAATCAAATGGCGGATAAGTCGCATCGAAGATTTGGGGAAAGTGGGAGTCAGGCTGAAAAAAGCGAGCAAATATGTGGTTTTTGATTAACAGAGAAATTGCGTGAAATGACACCGGCAACAGAAGAACAGGCTGCAGTGAATAAAATTCTACAGTTTGCAAAAGACATTAACATTGATATTAAAGGCGGAAAGATTAGGAGAACATCATCACGGTTATGCCTCGGAGTCGAGCACGGTGATTATAACGGGACAGAACTGTTCGGCGTGGGAACCGATAAATTTATCTGGTTAGGCTATCGGCCTAACGGCAGCAAAGATGTGAAATTGTTCAGCGGGAATTTTCCCGACGATGGGGTCATTAAATTTAAGCTTGGGGAGGTTCCTGGGCCGAAATCGGAATCTATTGCCGATACGTGGGGGCGTTTTGCATACGGGGTGGAATATATTTTGAGGCGGGAGGGTTTGAAGCTGGGTCAGGGAATCGATGGTGTTATTTATGGCGACATTGCCGGCGGCGGAATGAGCCGGTCGGCTTCACTGAGTCTGAATCTTATTTTGTCGCTGCTCGATGCCAACAATATTGAAGTAGAAGATAAGCTCAAGATTGTCGATATGGCGCAGGCGGTGGAAAACGATTATATCGGCTCTCCGTGCGGACAGTTAGACCAGATTATGATATTGTTTGCAAGAGAAGGGATGGGGACTTATTATAATCCCAAGACAAGCAGTATTAGTTACGTGCCTCTCGGCGCCGGTGCGACGGATTTTCGGATTGTGGTGCTCGACACGGGAACAGTCCGGACCGGGCTGGAAAAATCGACTTATAAGATTCGAAGGGCTGAGTGTGAAGAGCTGGTTTCGCTATTGCAGAAGGCCAAATATAATATAAGCTCTCTGGCTGATATTAAAGACCAGAAGGTGTATGAGAAGATATTGAGCCGATTCGAGGGTGAATATCCGGATTTATGCGACCGGTTGAAATATATTTTCGAGGCCCAAAAACGTTTTGTTACAATGCTTGAAGCTTGGAAGGCAGGAGATATCGAAAGAGTCGGAAGTATATTTCGCAAAGACGGCATCGGGCTTCGAGACGATTATAAAATCTCCGGGCCTGAACTGGAGACGATGTGCGATATCGCGCGAAATGTGCCCGGGGTTCTCGGAGAGCGGATGTTAGGAGGCGGCGAAAAAGGAGCGGCGGGCGCTTTGGTAAGGACGGACAGTGTCGATGCCTTGAAGTCGGCGGTAGGAGCCGGCTATCCGGAGAAGTATCCTGAGTACAAGGATAAATATGGCGTTCGGACCTGCAAAATGGCAGAAGGAGTAAAAGTATATGATAATTTGCTTTGATGGGCCTTTTTAACGATTATGACAAGTGAAATTTCCGAGCCAAATAAGGGAATGTTTGATGCGGTTGTGCTTGCTAATAAGTGTATCAGAGAGAGGTTCTATCGGCTTGGATTGGAATTTTCCAGCGATGGAGCGTCGGCATTTGCAAAGGCCGGACCCGGGCAATTCGCCGAGTTAGACCTTTCCGGTGTTGCCCTTCCGCCGGCAGAGGAGATACCGGAAGATTTGCACGATGCGGCCGAGCGAAAGATATTACTGCGGAGACCCTTTAGCTTTTGTGATATCAGCGGCCAGAGGGAGAAGACCAGAGTCGATATTCTTTATTGTGTTGTTGGGCCGGCTACTTTGCGGATGACAACCCTGTCGGAGGGCAAATCGGTCAGCGTAATCGGGCCTTTGGGAAATGGTTTCCAGATGCCGGATGGTAAGAAGACGGCCCTGCTGGTGAGCGGCGGAATAGGGGCTGGGCCTTTAATCCACCTGGCAAAGGTTCTTATAACTGATTATCCCGAGATGGAAGTGATTGCATTTTCCGGTGCGAAAACGAAGTGGGAGCTGCCTTTTGAAAAGCCATTGGATGAAATTTCGCAACAACTGGGTTTTTCATTACATGAGTTTGCAAGATATGGTGTAGAATCACAAATAGCAACGGACGACGGCTCGGCAGGATATCAAGGGCTTGTAACGGATTGTTTTTCGCAATGGCTCGGGCAGCGAAACCTATCGGCCGAGGATACGATTATTTATAGCTGCGGGCCGGAGGCGATGCTTGCGCAAGTGGCCAGGATTGCTGAAGATAAAAAAATCGTTTGTCAGGTCAGTATGGAGCGGATGATGGCATGCGGGATTGGAGTGTGTCAGAGCTGCGCTGTGGAATGCAAGGTTGAAGGTTCAAGTCAAACCATTTATAAACTGTGCTGTAAAGATGGGCCGGTATTCGATGTAAAAGAAGTAGTTTTTTAGCCACAGAGAAAAAAGAAATGTTAAAGGCTGGAGCGATTATTCTTACTATTGGGGCAGTATTTAATTTGTTTTTGGCGGCGGGCATACTTATCGCAATTATGTTTTTCGGGAAAAATCCGCCAATTTTATATGTTTCGATGGGGCAGTCAGAAATAGCTCAGTTAAATAAACCGGCCATTATGACGTTTAAGTCTTTGGCGATTTATTTCAATTCGGCTGTGTTGACATCCTGCATACTGGGTATTTTCGTAATTTGGATGGGCCTGGCACAGGGACAAAAATGGGCTTTCTGGGCGCTGCTGATTACAACGGTAGTAGGCCAGGTATCGGGTTTTGTTGCCGATTCTTTTATAGGCAATAAGACGTTAGGAATTAATATTGTATTCACAGTTCTGTATTTGTTAGGAATGGGGCTATCGTGGTATGGCCTATGGATGAAGTGAAGTGTTAGCTATGAGTGAAAAAATTGATATATCGATTGAATTTTCGAAGTTGAAGCTGGCAAGTCCGGTGTTCGTAGCGTCGGGGACGTGCGGGTACGCAGATGAATTGGCTGACTTTATGGATATAAACCAGCTCGGTGGAGTTATTACCAAAAGCATTACGCTAAAGCCGAGAAAAGGTAATGATACGCCGAGGGTCGTTGAAACAGATTCGGGGATGCTCAACGCGATTGGATGGGCGAACGTCGGATTAGATAAATTTATCGAGGAAAAAATACCCATTATCGAAAAGCTCAAAGTGCCGGTTTTTGTTAATATAGCAGGTGAAACAATCAGCGAATACGCGGCTGTGGTTGAAAGATTGTCGGCCGAGAAATCGATAGCGGGATTCGAATTGAATATAAGCTGTCCTAACGTAGAGAAAGGCGGGATAAGCTTCGGAACCGAGCCGGGGCAGGTGAAAGAGGTTACCTCGGCAGTAAAGAAAGCTTGCGGTGAAAAGGTCTTAATCGTTAAGCTGGCGCCGGCAGTTACGGATATAAGCGTAATCGCCCAGGCGGCGGTCGAAGCAGGCGCGGATGCACTTAGCTTGATAAATACATTTACGGCAATGGTTATTGATATAGAGAAACGCAGGCCGGTTCTGGCGAATAAAACAGGAGGACTTTCCGGCCCAGCGATAAAGCCGATAGCGGTATATTTGGTTAATAAGGTATATAACGAAGTTACAAAGGAGCGAGGGATACCAATTCTTGGACTGGGAGGTATTCGAACGGCGTCGGACGCCATTGAGTTTATTATTGCGGGGGCGACGGCGGTGGCGGTCGGGACGGCGAATTTTGTTGAGCCGAACTGCACAATAAAAATCATCGAAGGTATAAAAAAATATTGTGCCGGCCATAACATAACTAATATGAAAGAACTAGTGGAATTGCCTTAGGTGGGCTGACAAATGGAGACTTTGAAGCTATTACGAGATTATTTTCCGACGGCGGTTTTTACGGGCAAGTGCCTTGTGTTTATAAGCGAGGACTGGCGGGTCGAACTTACCGAGCATAAAGACAACGATTTCAGCAGGGCCGACGCTCAGCTATCCATTATCCGAGTAAGAGTCTTCAAGAAAGCTTTGAACGGAGATTTTGTTCCGGGTCATTATGAAGATTTTCAACTTCCATCACTGGGCGAGCTTGCCGAGGAGATTGAAAAATATGTTCAGTCGGCGATTGGCAGAAACCTGAGAGAGAGCATTGAATAATCGGCCGATTCGAAATGTCAAAGGGGGTGTGGTTTTTACAGCGAAGGTCATACCCGGCAGCAGCAGGACGGCTGTGTGCGGCATAATCGGGGGTATGGTGAAGATGAAGATTGCAGCAGCGCCACAGAAGGGTAAAGCCAACCAGTTCCTTGTGGAGTTTCTGGCAAAACAACTTGGTGTAAAAAAAAGTGCCGTCAGTATAATCTCCGGCCAAACTAATCCAGTAAAACAAGTGCAGGTTTCGGGAATTTCGGCAGATGAGCTGAAAGAGAGACTGAACCTGAATAAAGAAAATGACTGACGAATCGATCTTACTTTCACAAAGCAGCAGCGCCGATGAGACTTCACTTAAGTATATGCTGAAGTTAGCGGCGCCGATGGTGGTGACGAACATATCTTTTACGGTTATGCAGTTCGTCGACAGGTTTATGGTTTCACGTCTCGGGACGGAGGCATTGGCGGCGATTCTGCCGGCAGGCATTATCAGTTTCGTGCCTGTGAGCTTCGCAATAGGTGTGATGACAAGCGTCAATACGTTTGTTAGTCAGAGCTTAGGCAGAGGACTGAAAAAAGACTGCTCGAAATATTGCTGGCAAGCGATATATATGGGATTGGCATATATTTCGATTACAGCTGTGATTATGTGGCTGGCGGCTCCGCAGATTTTCAGAGCGCTGGGACACGAGGCGGCGGTTGTTAATTTGGAAGTAGTATATCTTAGAATTATGCTGTATTCACAGTTTCTGGCGGTATTTACCTGGTCAAGCAGCCAATTTTTTATGGGAGTTCATCGGCCGATTATTACGATGTATGCAGCAGTGGTCGGCCAGGTGGTCAATGTCGCCGCGAATTACGTATTAATTTTCGGCAGGTTCGGATTTCCTGCGATGGGGATTGCGGGTGCGGGATGGGGGACGTTCATCGGGATAGCCATCAGCGCCGGTATAGGGATGGCAATGTTTTTGGGTAGTGACATAAACTCATACTTTGCAAGCAGAAAGACGAAGAATATCGATTTGACGAAAATAAAAGATTTGCTGAAAGTGGGGTTTCCCGCGGGATTTGGGTTTATGATGAATATGATGTTCTGGGGGATAATCCTGTTCGGGCTGGTCGGCAGGTTCGGCAAAGAGTCGTTGGCGGCGACGAGCGCGGTGTTTTCATGTATGAGCGTTTCATTTATGCCGATTGTAGGGCTTGGGACCGCTTTGACCGCAGCAGTGGGTAAGTCAATCGGCAAAGGCAAGAAAAATATGGCGATTAAACAAACCGGCGTTTGCCTGAGAGTTGCCCTGATTTATATGGGACTGGTTGGGCTTTGCTTTTTTATATTCAGGAATGATTTAATGGTATTCTGGTCCCCTGACGATAAAGAAGTGGTTCGTATAGGGACTAATATTTTTATTTTTGCAGCAGTATTTCAGGTTTTTGATGCGATACTGCTTACCTACTATGATGCGCTGCGCGGGGCGGGCGATACTTTATGGCTGGCGATTGTTGAGGTTTTGAGCGCGACAATTATATTGGGACTGGGCGGCTTTTGTATGTTGAAGTTTTTTCCGGAGCTTGGTGCTCTTGGGCCATGGGTTGCCGCTACGTTTAAGATTATCGCGGGGGCAGCGGCAAACCGCTGGAGATTTAAGAGCAATAAGTGGATGCAGATAGATTTGTTTAAACGGCGTCCTCTCGGTGTGCCGGTCAAGATTGAGGCGGTTATTGAATAGTTATGGGTTTTTAGTTTTAAGTTTTGAGTAAGGCGAAACAAGACTGAAGGAACAATGAGAAAGGTTTTATTAATAATCGTTTGTGTTTTGTTATTTTCGGCTGGGGTATCCTTCGGCGGAAATGAATTCAAGGTCAACGAAAACAGGGACGGATTGTATGCGAGGTCGCTTGAGCAGGTTCTCAGATTAGACGACGATGAGGTCGATTTGGCTACGGCGGTATTGATTGCCTCAGAGCAGTGGAGCGATATCGTAGCCGGAAAGAGGTATCTGTCGGACCTGGATGATATGGCTTTTGAAATTCGAGCAAGACTTAAAGAGAAGAAACTAAAGATGAGCTACAAGGCAATTGCGGTGATAAACGAGTATTTGTTCGACGAACTGGGATTTATTTCAATTTCAGAGGCAAGCGACCCGAATGATTTGTTTTTGCATACAGTGATGGATAAAAAACGGGGGTATTGTCTGAGCCTGTCGATTCTTTACCTTTCGCTCGGTGAACGGCTTGGTCTGCCCTTGTATGGTGTGGTTGTGCCGGGGCATTTTTTTGTCAGGTACGACGACGGGCGGGTGCGCTTTAATATCGAGACAACCAGTAAAGGCGGATATGCTGATGATGAACACTATATAAATAAATTCAAGGTGCCGAAGGACAATGATAGTATTTATATGGTGAACCTGAATAAGATTCAAACGTTAGGCTGTTTTTTTAATAATCTTGGGAATAGTTATAATAAGATAGGCGATACGAAGCAGGCGATGCTGGCACTCGAGAGGGCCATTGAGATAAATCCGACCCTCGCTGAGTCGCATGTCAATTTAGGTAATATTTACCTGATGAAAGACAGAATAAACGATGCGATAAACGAATACGAAGAGGCTTTGGAAATAGACCCAAGAAATGCCAAGGTGCATAATAACCTTGGGAACGCATATACCAGACAAGACCGATTGAGTAATGCGATTTATCAGTATACCCGCTCAATCGAACTGGAGCCGAATTTCACGGAAGCATACAAAAATCTGGCAAACGTTTATTGCGGGCAGGAAAGGTTTGGACTGGCTGCAACGCAATTGAAACAAGCGATGACTCAAGAGCCGGAAGAGCCAAATCTGTATAAGCAACTGGGCGATGTTTACGGCAGGATGGGTGAATATGAAAATGGGATATTACAATATCAAAAAGCTTTGGTGATAAAGAGAGATTTTGCCGAGGCATATTATGGTATGGCAGTTTGTTATGATAAACTGGGCCTTGCTGATAAGGAAATTCAAGCATACAAAAAAGCTTTGGCGATTAAGCCTGATATGGCGGCTGCCCTGGTGAGTTTAGGAAATGTGTATTTTAAGAGACTGGATTACAGCGCAGCTATCGAACAGTATAGAAAAGCCGTCCTGATAATGCCCGGTGACAATGCGATTCATTATAACCTCGGGGCGGCGTATTCCAACGAGGGACAATATGAACTGGCGGTGGGTGAATATAAAAAGGCGCTAGAGATCGAACCGCAAATGGGCGATGCGCATAACGGGCTGGCGTTTGCATTGTACAGGCTGGATGAATATGAACTGGCGTGGCAACATATAAAAATAGCAGAGGAATTGGGAGCCAGGGTTTCCAGAGACCTGATTGCTGCCATTGAGAATGAATTGAAAAAGTAATTCGTGTTTTTTTTGTGTTTATTCGTGGTTAATTATCCTTATTTTTAATATTTTCCAGGAAGTCCATTCCCCAGCCGATAAGCTTTCCATTATCGAAAACAAGAGGCGTCAGCTCGTCATCTGAGATGGCGGCCGGATTGGCGGCGTAAATCACACTTTTTATATCCGTGTAGTAATACAGCACCTCGAAGGTTTTATCTCCGCTCTGTAAAATTTCGCTTTTATAGGGGCTATTGACCGTTGGTTCGCCAAACCTTCCGCCGCCGCTTTTGTGGCCCATAATCGAAAGCGCCTGCTCTTTGGTCATACCCACAGAAAGTTTCAGGAGATTTTGCCTGTTTGCAGTTCTAACGCGGTCAAGCGAAGAAGTGCAGCCAGCTGACAACATAAACAAGATAAAAACAACCGCTGTTTTTTTCATAATCAGACCTTTCATTGAAATACAAACTGAGGATTTTAGCTTAACGGCAAATTGATTAAAAGGCAATAATGCACTCAAATTTTCCTTCGCGTGCCTAGCAAAATTGGCTTTGGCCATTGCTACGGCGGGTAAATTTGGGTTCGATTGGGTTCGATTTGGGTTCGTTTTTGGTAGTTCATAGTTCATATTTTTTTGTTCTTACTTATTGTGTAAGCTACGATTACGCTCATTTTCAGTCTTTTGGAAATTGGGTTCGTTTTGAATAATTTAGTTTGTTTGTAATCCATTGTTCTTAGTTGATAGAGAATCTTCTATGGGGTTACCGATCACCTTAGAAACGGCGAGGTCAACTCCACTACACTATTTATTACCAGTCGTTTCTGACCCGGGCCTGCCGGCCCCAAGACCTTGCCCTACTGGGCGGGTTGGGACAAAATACCCCGATGGGATAGCAAACAGCGCATCCCACAGGGCAGGCTATCCCTTCATAATTGGAGGTACCCGCGCGTTTGATTCGAAAAATGGAGGATTTTTCAGAGGAGAAAATCTTATAAGTCGTTGTGGGTAAAGGGATTATAAAAATATGAAAAAATTTGGTTTTACTCAGCAGGTACCCCCATTTTTGATTGATTTTACTCCGCTCTCCGTAAGGAGTCCATAGGACAAGCGCACCTAAGGCACAAGCCGCGGGGGCGAAATAGTCGCTTGTCGCTCGTGACTCGTCGCTCGTAAAATGGGGAGAAAGGGGGTAACGGCGCTGGTTTATGAGCATATGATGGAAAATATTGGAAAACGTTCGAAAATATTCGAAAAATGTATAGAAACAGACAAAAACTGTATAAAAATATTCAAAAGTTGCATAGAAACGTTTGAAAAAAATGGAAAATTTTGGACGCCACCAGGGCACAAAGGCACGAAGAAAAATTAGCCACGGATGGACACGGAATAACACGGAATTTTTTTGGCAGAGCTCACAGAAAACACAGAGATGTAATCAGCCTGGTGTACTCGGCAAATTTTGCTCTCAAAGCAAGCTTTGTCACAAATCTTTACCTTCGTCCACAAGGCCGTGAAACGGCCTTTTTATAAAGCTGATTACAGAGGCACCGAATGTCCTTAATTGAAAGGATTGATATGGATTTTATGGTGCGGCGGGGGCTTTTTGGATTTGCGGGAAAGTAATCTCGTGGCTTGTGAAGCGTAAAGCGTATCTCAAGGGAGGAATTTTTGGCGTTGTAAAAGAGTGCAGTTTGGGTAGAATTATATATCAATTAAAAAATTAAAACTTGGAATGAAAAGAGCGGATGTGACCGAGAAGGAATTACTCGAATTAATAATGTTGATGCGAGAAAAATAGCGTGGACTTTTCGACAACCCCACGGTTTCTAATTATTTGTTTTTTGGAAGGGAGTATGGTTATGAGTAAGCAAAGTATTCCAAGTGCGTTTATAAATTTTGCTAAAAATTTGCCAAAGGCTACTCTTATTTGTCACGCAAGCATGATAGGATCAATAGGCATTTTCTTTTTAGTTGGACAAACTTTCTCAAAGTATTTAGACTTGACCAGTGAATCACACCATCAATCTTCTGGTTTAGTAATAGCAATAGAATTGATAGTGGTGTGGCTAGTCGCATTCGCGTTAGCCGTGAAGATAAGGCCCGCAAGATTTCATGAATATCCGCCCTATAAGATGATGGAAGGAGCGTTTGCCTTATCGCTTTTTTATGGGCTAATTCTCGGAACGATCTCAGGAATTATAATGGGTTTTGGGTTGTTTAAATCGATTCTATATACCTTGCCATGTATTTTTGCCACAACTATTTTGATAATGATTCTTTTTGTGCCGACTATTGCGGCAACACTAGCGGTTATTGAAAGGAGGAGGGATCCAACTCTTGCGACAACCTATTCCTACCGAAATATTTGGCTCTTTTCTGCATTGGCGGTGTTGATAATAGGTTTATTGCTTAAGTGGATAACAGGCGAACAGACTGTATTAACTCCTTATTTTATAACGATGAATAGTGCTCTAATAACAACCGTGACTTACACTGGTTTTGCTTCTGGTTACTACCCATAATCCTGTCCCTTTGATTACGCTCAGAGGGAGATTTTTAAAAGTTGTAGGAGATTAGTAAATGGGGTAAAATTTGTTTGCGAGAAAAGGCGAAATGTTGGTGCTGAGCTTAACATTAGCTGGCCAATAAAATAAGGGAAGGCTTAATATGGGAAGAACAGTTATTCAAAAACGGATGAGCGTTATTATTGGTAATCTGATTCGTGATGTGAACAGTATAACCGATTTAAACCAAACCGGTATCAAAGGAACATTGGTTGAATCTTTTAATAAAAATATCTTGGATTCATTTTTGACAAGCCAGTTTGGTATTGGTTATGGAGTTATAGTGAACCATCTTGGCGTACAAAGTGATCAAACAGATATAATTATCTACGACAAACGGATTTTGCCTCCGTTTATAGTAGCAGGTGAGTTGGGGGCTTATCCTATTGAAAGCGTAGTAGCCACGATTGAAGTAAAGATGAAACTAGATAAACCAAAGCTTTTACAAGCTGAGAGATCTGCGAAAAAATTGCGAAATAGAGTATTTGATAGAAAAACAATTCTATTAGACTATGCTAAATATCCAGGAATGTGTCGCCCACCTCTGTGTGCTGTTTTAAGTTTTGATGTTAGTGGGCTCACTGATTTAGACTCTTTCGAAAAAGGCAAAATATGGATAAGCAATAATATTAAAAATTTGATTGCTATATGTATTACCAACAAGTTTTCTTGGCTGCCTGCAGGTGCTAAAGGATGGAGTATTTGCAAATATGATAAAAATACAAATGAGGAAATCAAAAGATTTGTGGCTGTGCTTTTAGATAACATCAGGACAATTGCTGAAAACATATACTATGTTAATTTAGTTGGAAAACACAAAGACTGGTATTCTGCTTATATAAGAAAATAAGGTGATATTATGTCAGAGGAAACAGGAAATAGAAAACATGTCTCGTAAAGACTGGTATCGAAATAGCACTTGGACAAAGGATGTAAAAACTGCATTCTTCAAGCAACTGGACCGTTGTCGAAGTTCTTATAACAAAGCATCATATTTGCGAATCCAAGCATCACATTTACAACAAACTAGCAAGAAAAAATATATTCTTGCTGCTTTGGAGCTATTAGATTTAATATTTGAAAAATGGCCTGAATCACAGGAGTTGGCTGCTGCTTATTTACAATGCGCTCAATGTTTCGAATATTTACATGACTATAAATCTGCAGTTAGTGCATACAGGAACAGCATTAATGCTGAATGTGAACACACCGGTGTAAGAGTAGAGGCTGCATTGCACTTTGGTTGGTTTGTGGTAACACGAGGAATGAAGGAACTTTACGATGAAGTTCTTTCGGCACCTAAACCTTGCGAAGCGGCTTTATTGTGGCCAGAGTATCAATTCAAGTATTCTTCGATCTTTGCGATTATTTTAGATTATAAAGGTGAAATTGTACCATCAAGACGCTTTGCAAAGACAGCACTGGAAGTAATGGCAAAACAAGAATCACCATTTCGTTATCACAAAAAAATTGGTTTAGTTAAAAACCCAGACAAAGCAATTGTGAAAAACTTGAGAAAGATTGCAGCTGTTTAAGGACTTGCTAAACTTACAGAGTTGAGAAAATTGAATAAAATCGAGGAATATCGCCTACGGCGATGCTATTCTGCGGGTCCCTCGGCTGCGCTCGGGATGACAGGGAGGTAACCGCGCTTCCGTCTTCGCTAACGCTACGCCGGACAGGTCGCTCGCAATGACGTTTTATGTCAATTCATGGGATGAAGGAACAATCCACTTTGCAGGGTAACCCACCGGATAAACCGGTGGGCTAACCGATAATGTCGTATCTTGTGAAGCGTGAAGCGTATCTCGTGTAGTTGAGATTCTTCGCTTTGCTCAGAATGACCCCGATGAGATAGTAAAAGGCACCCCGAAGAGATAGTTTCACATCTCATAGGGTAAACATCTCACGGGGCAGGCAAACCCCGTCATACAAGATGACGGGGCTAAGCTAAATTGAGATTGACACGCTGCGCTGGCAATGACGTTTTGTGTCAATTTGCGGGATGAAGGAACAATCCACATCGAAAGATAACCCCCCAACCACAAAAGACCCCCGACTACGACGTTCGAGGGCAAGCTTAAGTTGGGTGACTAAACATAGTCGCCGTCCCTTGGGGATAAATGCCGGCGACGGCTAAACAAAGAAGATTTGGTCGGACATTTCGAACTATAGTTTTGTTCAGCCCATTCGACTGCGATCAGGGCAGGAAAATCATTGATATTACAAATATAAGGGTGTATATTGCTTCTGTGGCGTTAAATATAATAAATTTTGCAGGAAAGATAAAAAGTGGAGGATTCAATTGTGCGGCTGACTAAAATAATTATAGCAATTATCATTTTGTCGCTTGGACTGTTGACGGAGGAAACAGCGTTAAGCAGCAGCGGCGCTGAATTGGTTGACCCCAATAGTTTGGCAGATTTCTACGGGTTCGACGAGATGGAGATAGTCAAACTGGAATGGGGTATAGAGGGCCTGAGAATTGCTGAATTCAACGGTGACGGCAAAAACGATATAGCAGTAGTTAATGACAGGAAAGCGAGGATTGAACTGCTGATTCAAAAAGAAACTATCGGGCCGGGAGAGGAGCCGGTGGCTGTTGACCCTAACGACGTTGATATAAATGTAATCAACCCCCCTACCCGTTTTCAAAATCAGACTGTAGCAATCTCGCAGAAAGTCTTTAGTTTCGTCTGCGGAGATTTGAATTCGGACAAAATGACGGATTTGGCCTTCTATGGTGAGCCGAAGGGACTATACGTGATATTACAAAAGGCCGGTGAGCCCCGCCCCTTCGAGGGGCTGGGCGAGGCTGAAACGGGACGTCCGCAGACTTTGAGCTGGAGGACAAGAAAAAAAATAAAGATTGACGACGGTCTTGTAACCGCCAACGCGCTTGTGTGCGCCGACCTGAATAATGACGGCGCCGATGATTTAGCATTGGCCGGCCGTGATGGGATTTATATCATTCTGCAAAAAGAAGACGGCTCGCTGGCTGAGCCGGTGAAGTATCCAACCACCGCACTAACGCTTGGTGTCGAGGTCGGCGATTTGAACGGCGATAATATCAACGACCTTATCCTTGTAACAAATGACAAAGAGAAACCATTACACGTGCGGTTTGGTCTTGAGACGGGCCAATTAGGACCGCAAGTTCAATTTTTTATCGAAAGACCACTGGCGTTGGAGCTTTGTAATATAGACGGAAAAGCCGGCGACGAAGTATTGACTATCGATGCGGTAAGCAAGCGGTTAATCTGCTATGAATTTGCCTCTGAAGAAGAAACAGACAGCGATTGGCCGATTCTGTTTTATCCGCTTACTTCGGGTGAGGGGAGCACGAAGCGGGATTTAGTGGTCGGTGATTTTGACGGGGATGGTCTGACCGATGTAGCGATAAGCGAGCCTGGAGCGGCGGAGATTATTCTCTATAAACAAACAGCAGGGGTCGGATTGGCTGAGCCGGTGAGATTTCCAGCTTTTGCCGATATCGAGAATTTGTCCGCTATGGATATCGACAACGATAAAAAAGTCGAACTGGCAGTTTTGAGTGTTAAGGAAAAGATAATCGGTAAAGCTGAATTCGAAGATGACAGATTGTTATTTCCAAAACCTGTTGAAATCATCGGTGAGCCGGTGGCAATGGAACTTGCCGATGTCGACCGCAATGGTAAGACCGATTGTATATATATATCCAAAGATGTTAATGATAACAGACACTTGAGGGTAATTTATAATCTTGGTGCGAAGAAGAAACGTGGTAACAAAAACAAACGGTCTAAGAATACTGAAGAAGCCGATGATGCTGAATCTGCTTTAGAACTTAAAGGACTTGTGTCCAATCCGGATGGTCTAAAAGTCTTAGACGTTGACCAGGACGGCCTGGAGGACGTTCTGATATTTGTCAAATACGAACTTCCCATATTGGTTCGCCAGGTACAAAAGAAAGAGTTTAAGGTAGTTGATTCGCCGGGCGCACAGGCAAGTTTGATTAAAGATGCGACTATAGGGTCGGTAGCTGTTGCCAACGTGGACGGCAAAGCCGGCGATGAACTGCTGGTGGCACAAAAGAACTTTGCGAGGAGCCTGGTTTTCGCTGACGGTAAAAACTGGAGTGTAATAGACCAATACAATGCAAAAGGCACGGAGAATAAAATATCGACAGTTGCTGCTTTTGATATAAAAGACGAAAGCCCTCAAGGTCGTCCCGCTATCCTGCTGCTTGACGGTCGAAAAGGTGAGCTTCAGATACTCAAAACTGATATTGATAACACCTACCGGTTTGAAAAAGAATTAGATGTCGGCACATGGAATACAGCAGCAAAGCACCTAAAATTGTTGTTTGCACCTCTGACAGGCAGCGAAGCCAAGAGCCTTGTATTGTTCGACGGCGATAAATTTGCACTTATAACGCCGCCGAGCGGCAGTTTTTCGCCGAAGCATTTAGAACGGCAATTCAGTTATGAGACAAAGATAAAAGATGGTATGTATGGTAATCTGACAACAGGGGATATTAATGGTGACGGCCGGGTCGACATTATTATGGTCGAATATAATCGCGATCATATTGAGATACTTGCGCTTGACAGTGATATGAAGCCGATTCCTGCGATGCGTTTCAAGATATTTGAGCAGAAAAGCTATCGCGGCAGTAAAGAACGGGCCAGAATTTCTATTGAGCCGCGAGAGATGGAAATTGCTGATGTAACCGGCGATGGTAAGAACGATTTAGTAACTGTTATCCATGACCGGATAATTATTTACCCTCAGGACTAAAAAGGTTTTTATTGTACTCCCGTAAGGGATGGCCAAGTCCATTAACGGAGGTGTGGATAGCTTAACTGCTGGTTCTTACTGTGCCGGAATTGCTTTGATTATGCAGGAAGACGAAAACATCCTGAACCTGCTTAAAGAAAAGGGAGCTGAAGCAGCTCGGCGAGCCCTGCGTGGGGTGATATTGCAACCAGGTGCAATCGGTGATTGTATATTAACTCTACCTCTGGCTGAATTTATGAAAGACTACCTCGGATTGGGCGGAGTCGAGATTCTGGGGCATACCGAGTATATCGGTATTCTGCCGGGCAGGACGTGTGTGGACGGCATTCGTTCCATAGATTCGGTAGATTTGCATCGATTGTTTGTTGAAAGTGATACGTTTGAGCTTGCGGATGGGGATGCTTTGATAAACGTTTTCAGCGATTATGCCTGGATTGTAACATTTTTGGGTGAGCCGGACAGTAATTTCGAGCAGAACCTGATTTTCACCGCCAATTGCAGCCGCAGCGCGGAAGTAATAACTTTGTCGATGAACCCCGCCTTGGGAAAGGACGGGGTGAAGCCGACAGAAAAGTTGTCGGCACATATAACTGATTTTTATATAGAGCAGTTAGTTGCTCAAAGCGGTTTGTCTTTAGAGCCACGGCCGGTTTGCAAGACAAAAAGCTTAATAAAAGCGACCAAAGCAGATATAAACAGAGGCAGAGCGCTACTGGAGGAAGTCCCAGTAACGCTGGATTTTGAACAGTCCGGCCATAGGCGGATTGATTCCTATGAAAAAATTGTAGTAATTCAGCCCGGCAGCGGCGGTTCTCATAAATGTTGTCACATTGATAATTTTCTGGCTGTGGTGGAGGAGCTTGTTTCAAAAGATGTCAGAGTGATATTTCTGTTAGGACCGGCTGAATCGGAACAATTCAGTGACTCAACCATCAAAAGAATAACCGGTATTGCAGAATGCTTGTCGGATTTGTCTCTGACGGAGGTACTGGGGCTTTTGAGCTGTGCGGATTCCTTTTTAGGTAATGACAGTGGGATTACACATCTGGCAGCCGCCCTTGGAGTTAAGACAATCGATTCTTTTGGCCCAACTAATCCAGATATATATGGTCCTATTGGACCGGCTGTAAAAGTACTTGTAAGCAGCGATGCGGATTTCGCCAAGAAGCCTTCAGCGAGTTTACAGCAGGAGTTTCTGGATGTTTTGATGGCGTGAGGTCTAAAATGGGTTTGTCCTTGGGACTGCTTACGGAGAACTACATCCGGGCTTAGGCAGAATACGAGAAATGGAATGAATGGAGCGGTGTTGACTGCATCAGCCGTTTTGCTATAATACATCAGAGACCTTTATAAAAACTCGCAATGGGCTTGGCCATCCCTTATAGGAGATTGGGACCTTAGGAAGGTTGTGTAATTGATGATGCCGGATACGAAAGGAAGAGGAGCGTTTATATGCAAGCGAAAACTCTGGGTGAATTAGCTGAATATGTAAGGGGTAGAGTTGTCGGAGACCCCAACGTAGTAATCAAATCAGCCGCTACCCTTGGGCGAGCAGGCACAGGAGACATCAGCTTTTTGGCCAATACTAAATATGAAAAGCAGATTCGAACTACTAAGGCCAGTGCTGTAATCGTAGGCAAAGAAACACCTAATGTTATGGTTCCTCTTTTAGTAGCGGAAGACCCATATTATGCTTTTATGCAGATTTTGGTGCTGCTTCACGGCTATCGAAAGCACAAAAAGGTGGGAATCAGCTCGCGGGCGATGATTTCGGACAGTGCAAAAATCGGTGCAGACTGCCACATTCATGATTTCGTTACTATATCCGATAATGTAAAAGTCGGGAACGGCTGCATAATTTATCCCGGGGTGTGCGTTGGACAAGGTGCACAGCTCGGCAATGACTGCATAATATATCCTAATGTGGTCATTTACGACAGGTGCAGAATAGGCAATCGTGTGATTATAAACGCCAATGCCGTAATCGGGGAGGACGGTTTCGGTTATGCCACACATAAGGGTGTACATCACAAGGTACCACAGGTCGGTGCTGTGATTATAGAGGATGACGTGGAGATTGGTGCCTGCTGCGGAATTGAGCGAGGCACGCTAAATGATACTATCATAGGCCAGGGTAGTAAGTTGGGTGATTTAGTTGCGATAGGTCACGGTACAAGAGTCGGTGCACATTGCCTGCTCGTGGCTCAGGTAGGTATTGCCGGTTCGACCGCCCTTGGACATCATTGTATAGTCGGCGGCCAGGTTGGTATTGTCGGACATATTATGGTTGGAAACAATGTTACCATTGCTGCTCAGGCTGGCGTTATTAACAGCATTCCTGACGGCAAGACGATGCTGGGTGCGCCAGCTATTGAGGCGGAACAAGGCAAACGAGCATACAGTATGATACAATACCTGCCTGAGATTCGACAAAATATTCGCAAGCTCGAAAATCGGCTTGAGCAGATAGCCTCTTCAGTTGAACCAGACTCTGAAAAGTCAACCGAGCAATAGGTATCTGTTTATTGGCGGTATTCTGATTTTTTGTCGGGCCGTGGAGTATTATATACTATTATGAATAACAAAGACGTACTTGGCTTGATTGCAGGGGGAGGCAGATTGCCCTTTCTTGTAGCTGCCGGCGCCCGAGAAGCGGGATTAAAGGTAGTTTGCGTTGGTTTGGTGGATAATGCAGGGCCAGGTTTAGCTGACGAAGTTGATGTTTTTTATACAGTAGCGATTGCCCGGCCGAGCAGCTGGATACGGAAGTTAAGAAAGCACGGCGTAACCAGAACGGTTATGGTCGGCAGGGTTGCCAAATCGCGATTGTTCACGCCCTGGAGAATTCTGAAGTATTTGCCCGATTGGCGCGCGTTTAGGATATATTACTGGCGCCTGTGCAGCAAAGATAAACTGACGGATTCGGTTTTGTGTGCCATAGCTGATGAGCTGGCAAGCGGCGGGATAGTATTGGAGGACTCAACGATGTATTGTAAGGAACATATGGCAACAAAGGGTCCGATGACACAAAAGAAACAACATTCGTCAGTCGGAGGAGATATTGAATTTGGCTGGGATATAGCCAAGCAGATCGGTAAACTGGATATAGGCCAGGCGATTGCGGTGAAGGACAGGGAAGTTATTGCCGTTGAAGCAATAGAAGGAACAGCAAAGATGATTGAGCGAGTCAGCCAGTTTTGTAAATCGGGCGGCTGGACGCTTATCAAGACCTCGAAGCCAAATCAGGACATGCGGTTTGATGTGCCGTGTGTCGGGCCTGATACTATCAGGAGTCTGGCTGAAAACGGAGGCAAATGCCTCGTTGTAGAGGCGGGTAAAACGATAATTATTGACAAACCTGAGACGATTAAACTTGCCGACCAATTGGGCATAACTATTCTGGGGCACTGACCTCTTGAACAGCAGTTACAATAAAATACGAGGGGAAAACTGCACGTTATTTGTTCACAAAAATTTTCGCAATAGTATCTTTGAACAGGCTTTATTAGACAACGAAGAAAAACTGGGGGAGTGTTATAGATTAACAACAATTCAGTCCTCAAAGTTTGCCCGTGTGTACAAACTCACCGTCAGGTTTGATAACGAGGACAAAGGGATTTATTTCAAGCAATATCTTTGCAGGTCGGTTCGAGATTTTATTAAGAATTTTGTGCGTGCCAATCGAGCCTTGCGGGCTTTTAAGGCGGCTGAGATGCTGGGCGACGACGGCTTCGATGCTCCTACCATTATCGCAATAGGCGAATCCAGATATGGCCTTTTTCATACAACAAATTTTATGGTGACTCTTGAGATTGAAGATGCAAAACAGATTTATCAGCTTATCTGTGATTTGCAGAATGGCAGCGAATTGGAAACCAAGAACAGACGTGGACTAATACGAGCATTTGGGCGGACGGTAGGCAAAATGCATGCCAAAGGTATTTTTCACGGCGATTTGCGACTGGGTAATATACTTGCGAGGCTGGAGAAAGACCAATGGAGGTTCTTCTTTCTCGATAATGAGCGAACAAGAAAATTTCGTTATTTACCGATGCGACTGCGATTAAAAAATCTTGTGCAGATAAATATGTTGCCGTCCAATGCTATGAGCAATACAGACCGTATGAGATTCTTCAAAGAGTACCAGGCACAAAACGAAGAAAGCAACGTCAGAAAAACGATGTTAGTAGAGAAGGTCCTCAAGAAAACCAGCAAGCGCCTAAGAAAAAAGATGAAAGCCAGTAGATAACCACCGAATCTTCAGGGGGAAGAGGCAAATTTCAGAACTGGTCGAGGAAACGCAGGTCGTTTTCAAAGAGCAATCTGATATCGTTGATGCCGTATTTTCTCATTGCGAGTCGTTCTACGCCGAATCCGAATGCCCAGCCGGTGTATTTTTCGCTGTCTAAGCCGACGGCATCGAAAACATTGGGGTCAACCATACCACAGCCGCCCACTTCCATCCATTCTTCCCTGCCTTGTTTATTTACCCATAACAAGTCAACCTCACCACTCGGTTCTGTAAATGGGAAAAAGCTCGGCCGAATCCGCCATTTAATTTCAGGCCCATAATAGGTATGGATGAACTGGTCAATGGTGGTTTTCATATCCACCATACTAATATCCTCATCGACAACTAGCGCTTCAATCTGATAAAACATATACATATGTGTTGCATCAACAGTGTCCGGACGATAAACTCGCCCCGGTGCAACTACACGTATTGGTGGTTTGGTTTGTTCCATAACGCGGATTTGAACCGGTGAAGTGTGGCTCCGCAGAAGAGTGTTATCGTCGATGTAGAAAGCATCAAAGGGGTCTCTTGCAGGGTGCTGAGGCCCGATGTTCAATGCGACGAAATTATGCCATTCGTCCTCAGCTTCAGGTCCGTAGGCCACGGCGAAGCCCATTCGGCCGAATATCTCCAGCAGCTCATTTATCGTTTGTGTAATAACATGCGTTTTGCCGATGTTGATAGTTTTTCCGGGCAGAGTGACGTCAAGCAGCTCTTGAGATTTTTCCTGCTGTGATTGCAACAAGCTTTTTTTTAGCTGCTCGAATGCTTCGGTGATTTCCTTTTTTGCTTTATTTGCAAGTCGCCCTGCCTCACGTCTCTGTTCGGAGGGCAACTGTCCTATTTGGCTAAGTAATTGAGTAATTCGACCTTTTCGACCGAGGTATTTTATACGGAAATCTTCCAGCGCTGCTGTATCGGTGATTTTTTTTAAGGCTACGAGTGCATCTTTACCGATTTTTTCTAATTGCTCAAGCATTTTCTCGTTGCTCGTGGGCTGTGATTCGATTATACTACTTATTTAACTTCGACCAATTGCTGCTTTTGCTGCTTCAACGATGGTGTCAAAACCGGTTGGATCGGCGATAGCAATTTCACTAAGCATTTTACGATTCAAAGTGATATTTGCTTTTTTTAAGCCGTTGATAAACCGGCTGTATCTTATTCCTCGCTGCTGACACGCTGCACTGAGGCGTATAATCCACAAACCTCGGAAATCTCTTTTCCGAAGCTTGCGTCCGACTCGAGCGTAGACATTTGCTCGTGTAGCTGCTTCTTTGGCCAAACGATACAAGTGGCCTGGGGGGCCGCGGTGGCCCTTAACTGCTTTGAGGATGCGTTTCTTTGGCTGGTGCCGTGCTGAACCTTTTCTAACTCTTGGCATATCAGCTTTCCTTAAAAAGAATTTCTTAATGTTCTAAGCCTGCTGGCGGCAGCTGATTTTAAGGGGCCAATTTTGCGATACGCTGCAAAATCGGCAACCCAAGCCGAGAAGCAAGCCTGCTTAACTGATTATTCGTTATTTTCTATTGATTACTTTTAATGTCTTTCATCTATCAAGGTAAGTTTTGATTGTTTTAGCCAATGTGCTGGTGGTAGTTGCCGAACTTCTTATGTGCCTGCGCCGTTTGGAATTTTTGCCGCTCATAAGATGGCCACCACCGCAGCGACCTCGGCTGATTTTACCGGTAGCAGTAATTTTGACTCTTTTGCTCAAACCCTTGTGGGTTTTCTGTTTTGGCATTTAATTGATTCCTTAAATCTAGAGGCAGCAATATACGGCATTTGCGTTTATTGGTCAATACCACAGCCTGGAAATTCCCAAAAAAAATGAGAAATCGGCTTACAAATTTTTGGCAGATTCCCCCCTTTTATGCCAATGCCCGCCATTGAGTTGATTATTGATGGGCCCCCATTTTATAATATATCGGTTACTTAGGCACGACCAGTAATGTCATACGCCTTCCAGACATTTTGCCTGGTTGTTCGACCTTGGCCGAATCCTGTAACGATTCGGTAATTTGCTCGAGCATCTTATAACCATGGTCTTTGTGCAGCATTTGACGTCCGCGGAAGAATATTGTGAACAGTACTTTATGACCTTTCTGCAGGAATTCACGAGCACGATTGAGCTTGATATCCAGGTCGTGTTTATCGGTTTCGGGCCGGAGTCTAATTTCCTTCAGCGTCGTCGAATGGTGTTGGTGTTTTTTATGCCCTTCGCGGACTTTGCGTTTTTGCTGATACAGCCATTTGCCGTAATCCATTATTCTGCACACCGGCGGGTCGCTCATAGGTGCTACTTCCACAAGGTCTAAACCTATTTCGTGTGCTTTTGCGATTGCATCTGATGTATTTACAATTCCGACTTGATTGTTCGATTCGTCGATTAGCCGAATTATGTTGGCCCGAATCCTTCCATTTATCCTTAGCCTTTGTTTGCTAATCGTGCACCACCTTACCTTTCTAAAAAGAAGCAGAATAATTAATCACTTTATCAATCTTCCAGCGCCAATCCTACTTTTTTTTCGGCAATTTTGAGTTTTGCAATTGTAACAAATTTTTCGATTTCCACTGTTTTGTTTTCTTTATCTCCCCGAATTCTTACATTGACGGTATTGGACTGAGCCTCTTTAGGCCCTACTACTAACATGTAAGGTAACTTCCTGCTATAAGCTTTAGCAATTTTAACGTCTATTTTCTCATCAGATAAGTCGCAACCAGCTCGCAATTGCGCATTCTTGAGCTTCTCTTGAACGATTTTCGCATAATCATTGCTTTTTTCACTTATCGGTAAAATTGCCACCTGCTCCGGAGAAAGCCAGATAGGCAAATTCCCGCCATAGTGTTCTATAAGAATGCCAACAAACCTCTCGAAAGACCCCAAAATTGCTCTATGAATCATAACGGGTGTTTTCTCGGTATTATCCTTGTCGGTATAGAATAAGTTAAAGCGTTGCGGCATAGAAAAATCCAGTTGAATTGTGCCGAGCTGCCAAGACCTTTTCAGGCAATCCCTTATATGAAAATCTATCTTGGGGCCATAAAAAGCACCGTCGCCCTCGTTGATTTTGTATTCAATTTCCTTGTGCTTGAGGGCATCTTTCAGGGCATTGGTTGAGATGTCCCAGATTTCGTCAGAACCTATGTGTTTTATAGGTTTGGTAGACAGTTCGATATGAAAATCTTCAAACCCAAAGGCACTATAAATCTCAAAGGCAAGCTCAATGACACCTATTATTTCGGCTTTTATCTGTACCGGGGTGCAGAAAATATGGGCATCGTCCTGAGTGAACTGTCTTACTCTGAAAAGCCCGTGCATAACGCCGCTTGCCTCATGTCTGTGCACTAGGCCAAGCTCGGCAACACGCATCGGAAATTCGCGGTATGAATGCTGGCGGGTTTTATAGACCAAACAGCCACCCGGACAATTCATTGGTTTTATCGCATAGCTGGCGCCATCGAAACTGGTGAAATACATATTCTCTTTGTAATTATCCCAGTGGCCGCTCTTGTGCCAAAGCTGCTCATTTAAAATAATTGGTGTTTTAATTTCCTGATAGTCGTATTTATCGTGAACGCTGCGCCAGAAATCCACTATAGCATTCCAGACAATCATTCCCCTGGGGTGAATAAATGCAAAACCCGGGCCTGCTTCGTTAAAACTAAATAAATCCAATTGCTTGCCTAAGACTCGGTGGTCACGTTTTTTAGCCTCTTCTAATCTTTGCAGGTGGGCATTAAGCTCTTTTTTGGTCGGCCAGGCGGTGCCGTAGATGCGCTGAAGCATTTTTTGCGTTGGGTCACCGTGCCAATAAGCGCCTGCCACCGACATAATTTTAAAAGCGGTAACTTTGCCTGTGCTGGGCAAATGCGGGCCCCGACATAAATCCTCAAAGCCATCTCCATGCGAATAAAAACTAATAATTTCGCTGTCCGTGCGGGTTATATTGTCGGTTTTATATTTGTCAGAGGCCAATTTTGCCAAGGCTTCACTCCGGGACATCTGTTTTCGGGTAAAGGGGTTATCGGCCTTAGTGATTTCATACATCTTTTTTTCTATGCGTTCAAAGTCGGCAGGGCAAATTGACTCTTCAAGGTCGATGTCATAGTAAAATCCGTCTTCGACAGTGGGGCCGTAGACCAGCTTTGCCTTTGGCCAAATGCTGCATATAGCTTCAGCCATTATATGGGCGCAGCTGTGCCGCATTATTTCAAGACCTTCTGTGTCCGCAAGGGTAATAATTTGCACGGCGGCGTCAGCCGTGATAGGCGTGGATAAATCTACCAATTGCCCATTGATTTTCGCCGCTACGGCAGCTCTTGCAAGTGCTGGCCCTATTTTCTCCGCTAATTGTTTTGCTGTTGTCCCGTCAGCAATCTCTAATGTGCTGCCGTCAGGCAGTGTTATTTGCGCCATATATCTTACCGATACTACCCAATCCTTTATGTTGTCTGGATTCTCATTTTGCCCCCCCTGCTTTCTTGCGAAAGCAAGAAGGGGGGCAGCAAAGCGAACCCCAAACCTTTGAAATAGAGTCCTCTATATGAATATAGCTGTTTAATCGAGATTGTCAAGCTGACATATCTGAGAACTGAAGCCAAAAATCCCAATCAGCAAGTGCAGAAAGGAACACCAAAGCGTGCCTGCTTTGTAAAAATTGTTTATAACTTTCGAATTAGTATATAGTTACACAAATTATGCCCGAGTCGTCGGTCTTGTCAATATTGCTTATCAGCAGATTTATCTGTTGTTATATGCTGCTTTTATCTATATAATAATATGGTTGTGGCGAGGCTTAAGTTAGCTAATAGGAATGCGGTATGGGCGTAAATTTGGTTTTGCTCAAAAAGAATGGCTCACGTAAAAATTTTTCCTTGTCTGAAGGTGTTACGGTAATTGGCCGACGTCATAGTTGCGATTTATGCATTCCCTTAATGTCGGTCTCAAGAAGACACTGCCAGTTCAATTGCGACGGAGGGACATTTAAAATTCGTGACCTTGACTCACGTAACGGCACTTACCTTAACGGCAAACGTATAAATGAAGCGGTGATTCAGGCAGGTGATTCTATCAAGATAGGGCCTTTAACATTTTTGTTCCAAATTGACGGTCAGCCGCAGACAATTGCCGAATCTGACTTGGCTGCACTAAGCTCATCCAGCCAAGATATATCGACTGAGGATATCGTAGATGGACAGCTGGATGATTTTGCAGAGCTGGATGATTTTGCAGAGCTGGATGACCTCGATTCGTTGGATGAAACCGGTTCTGCTTGATTTATTGTATTGCTTTATAGCTTGCTGATGCAGCAGGGATATGGTAGTTTACGATGCGTTGTCGGCTGGTTTTTTCAGTATCTGGTGACAATGTAATTATATGGGAATACTGACTTTGATAAAATGTTCCTCAGTTTCACAGCGATTAGGTGCAGGCCTAAGCTCGATTAGTGCAGGACCGGGTGGTACATTGTCCTTTATGTCGCTTCCTTTTAATCCAGTCAAACTTATCTGTCTTGTAGGGTGGGTGTATCTTTGTTTGTATTATGTTCAACGTGTTCAGTTCAGTTCGTTAGTACCAAATAACCGTAAATCAATAGCCAATATTGCCACGCTTTTTTTGGGGCCTATACTTTTGTTTGTGCTGCTAATAATGGAAGCAGTAAGAAAATCCTCGGAGGGTCACCGTAGTATCTTTGAGCTGTTGAAAGAGCTACTGCAAGATGCATCTGCAGGCGTGAAATCTTTACGTTTTGGCTCTAAAAGTAAAATAGCGTTAAGGTTGCTTGATTCGTCGGGGAGAAGCATTTCTGATATATACGGTCACGGTAAAGGCAGGCGGGGGGATGACAGCCATATTCTTGAATTAACCGAGCAAATTGTCGCTGAAGCTCTTGAGGAACGAGCTAGTGACATTCTTATCGATGCGAAGAATGAGTTAATCTACACAGTCAGGTTTCGAATAGATGGCGTATTGAGAATAGTCGAAGAGCTTGAGCCAACTACCTGCCAGGCGGTTATAAACAGCATCAAAGCTGTTTCTGGTATGGACATTGCCGAAAAACGCAGACCTCAGGATGGTGCATTTTTAGCAAAAACGGGCGATGGTACTGTATTCTTCAGAGTCGCAACTGCAGGGGCAGTCAGCGGCGAAAAGTTATCAATCAGGGTACTTAACCAGAATGCTGAGTTGTTTACACTGGAAAATATCGGATTGACGGAGAAGCAACGCACGGTTATCGAAAATATGGTCGCCAAACCTACGGGTATGGTGCTTATGTGCGGGCCTACCGGCAGCGGTAAAACCACAACCTTGTATGCGATGCTCAACAAAATCGATTTGTTTACACGAAATGTTATCACGGTAGAAGACCCGATCGAATATGTACTGCCGAACGCCAGTCAGATCGAAGTTAATCCAAAGGCTGATATTACTTTTGCAAAGTCTTTGCGAAGTATTTTGAGGCAGGACCCGGATGTGATATGCGTGGGTGAAATACGGGATGAGGAGACTGCGGCGATTGCACTTCGAGCATCACAGACCGGCCATCTTGTCCTGGGGACAATACACAGCGACAGCAATGCATCGGCATTGGTTCGGCTGCTGGATTTAAACATAACACCCTTATTGCTGTCATCGGGATTAGACATTCTTGTCTCGCAGCGATTGGTTCGTCGGCTCTGTAAAAGCTGTAAGGTACCTGCTAAATTAAGTCAAAGCCAAATCCACGACCTTCGCAAAAAAGGTATCAATTATAGAAATATTTTCCAGGCCGTGGGATGTGACCAATGCCATGAAACCGGCTATCGTGGAAGGATAGCAATTTTTGACATCCTGTTTCTCGACAACGAATTAAAAACCGATATCGCCAATAATAAGTTGTCAATAACCCAGCTGAAAAAAGAAGGTGACAAAAAAGGAAGGTCTAACCTCCGGAAGCAGGGATTGAAAATCGTAGTATCCGGAATAACAAGTCTCGAAGAGCTAAAAAGAGTGATAGGATAAAAATTTATGATGTTTTGGATAGGCATATTAGTTGGTGGGATTTTCGCATGGCTTGCCATAAAATTGGGCTTTTATCAGACGTGGGCTTTTGTTTTCAATATTATAATTTCAATTTACCTGGCTGTATATCTTCGGCCAATAGTCGCAAATATCCCTGCAATTGGTGATACGCCTTACAGTAGTGTGCTGACTATGGTAGCTATTGCATTGGCGTCCTTTATGATTTTGCATGGCATATCATACACATTTCTTACAGGCCAGTTTAATGTCTCATTTCCGAAGGTATTTGACACGCTCGGCAGCGGCCTTTTGGGCTTTTTAGCCGGCTTTTTCGTCTGGAGTTTTATAACTCTGTTAATCTATATGACACCAGCTTCTCAGAATATATTCGTTAAGGAAATTGGTTTTACAGACCAGTTTCAGCGAACCAGCGTGTCGTACATTTGTCGGTTTTTTAATGTGGTTAATAAGATAGTTTCTTCTGAGGCCAATGAGGACTCCGCAGAACAGACTATCGATAAGTTGCTTAAAGATGCCAGCTCGAAAGCGAGGGAACCCGAAAAACCCGAACCAGTCCAGCCAATTGAACCTGGTCATACAGAAGATACTGACGAGCAAGATAAACTTGGCCCGCCTCCCGAAATTGACCCAAAAGATATTTAAAGAGGATTACCTTCAGCTACGTGCCTGGTCGAGGATAAGGTCTTTTACTTTCTGACTGGGCAGATTCAACGCACCATAAGCTGCTGCTGCGGCACTGCGCAGTTCGGGATTGGTTTCCAGGGAACTGACCAGTGAATAAATAGCATCTATCTTTTCATCGTCAAGCAGATTGGCATTTATTTTTGCTGAGACGGCCAGAGAATCAAAGGCGGATGTTCGGACGTCCATAGTATTGTTTTCTGTAAGGGCCATCGCAGCTATCGCACGCTGAGCATCCGGGCTGTTAATACTGGACAAAACACGGCCGGCAAGAACCTGAATCTCTACCCAATTACTTTTTGTTGCATTTATAAGAGTTTCCTGAGCAGCGGACAAATCGATAACGGGATTTCGTGTTTGGGCCAATTTGAGCATAACTTCAGCCGCTCGTAGAGTGTAACTGTTCGCTAATTCTTCGGTCCATGTTTCCGTATTTTCGCCTGCCTGTTCAGTTGTTTGGCTGAGAGCTTGTGACAAATTCTTAATTACAAGCTTACTTTCGGCAAAGTCAGTCTTCGGCCCGGCTGCTGCTATTGCTATCGCCGCACTGTATCTTACGGCTTTATCATCGAACGACAATGCCTGAACCAGCGGTTGGGTCGGACCGATTCGATAAAGCAATGATTTTTCGCCTGCAGTGGTGGCTAATGCCTCGACCGCACCAAGAGCGACAAAGGCATTTTTATCTTTAATGGCCCGAGCAAGTGCCTGATGCAGGTATTCGGGCCCTGCCGTGGTGGCATAAACGGACGCATCAGCGTGACCGGGGCCAAAGTAACCGGGCATATTTAGCCCGTTAGATTCAGCCTTAAAAAATGCAGCCAGCCAGAGACCGATAGCCCGACCAAATCCGGCGTCGGCTTTAAGCGCCCACTCGCAAACGTGCATCGTCATAAGTTCGTTAAAGTAACTTTTGTCGACCTTCTCCCGGATCAGCCGTCGGCCTTGTGAATCCCAAAACCATATATTGGCAAAATTAGCATCTTCAACCGGTGCTAAAGATGGAATGTGATAATAATAGTCTTCACCGAGCTGGTAGAACAGCTGCGCAGCGGGAGCTTTCAATGCAGCGGGGTCAATCAGCATAATACTTTGCTCGGCCAGCTTGCGAAGTTCGGCAGAACTATCCTTTTCGATAATATACTTTAGGTATGGAAGCGACTGGGGATAGCTGATTTTGCCCAGCGCCTGTACTATTTCGGCTTTTAATCCAACATCTTCAGTCTGCAAGGCAGCTGCAAGAGGTCTTATTGCATCTCTGCCGATTTGTGGAAGCGCCCATACGATATTCGGTAATTCTTCTTTTCGTGAATCATCCATCATTGCGTCGAGCATATATAATACTGCATACTCGCCGGCGTTGTGCAGTCTCTTGACTGCTGCGAGCCGGCCTCGGGTTGTGCTGCTTAACCTTCTTATTTCTTCTGCGATAGTCTTCGGGTCGGCCCGGCGGATGAATTTGCCTTGCTCGATAACGTCCAGAATTTTATTGCTTAGTCCGACCAGCTCAGTATCAGAAGCAGTGTCGATAACCCTTAACAAAATCGCATACCCGAGGGGATTTTCCTCACTTAAAGTAAGCAATTCCAGAGGGTCGGGGTTGCTTTCGAGAACAGCTTGTGCGTATCCCTTGGCTAAATCGAATCGGCCAATTTTTGTGTAATGTAAAAAGTCGTTCCAGTCCTTATCGAGGGTTTGCCCGAAAGAAATGCTGACTACAAAAAGTCCTGCTACTAAAATTGCTCCGGCAGTTTTTTTCTTAAACATCAGAATATCTCCAAAAAAACGCATTTACTTTATCAAAAACGCAGGTTTTTATAAATAATCACCCTTGTGACTAATATCGTATAGATAAGTGCCGTTTTTGTCAATAAAAATACGTTTTCACTTACGGAATATCACTTGGGGCCGCTTTTGTACGGCTTTTATTTTTCAATTGTTTTGTGTTTTTTAATCCAGCTTTGCACCCACTGCTCAGCCTGCGGTTTTGTCTTAAGCAGACCCTCGAGCTGGGTGATGTACATTTCCTCTGTAAGTTGTCCCAGTAAAGGGCCGGGCACAGCGCCTAATCGAATCAGGGCATGTCCATCGAGTATAGGTTTGGGCCGTAACTCGACATCGCCCAGCGCCTTTATTCTTTTACGCAAGTTTACCAATGCAGTAATGCTTCTGTGTTCGGCTTTTTGAATTGCTCTCTGCAGTTCGTAGAGGTCCCAGAAATATGGCTCACTAACAACCAGCTTCAATTGAGCTAAAGACATCTTTTCATCAAGTAGTTTTCCTCTTCCGGCCAGCAGAAACCTAATATGTTTAGTTAGCCCTCGGCTGAGTTTCAGTGTTTTGCATTTTTTGAGGGTGAATTCGGTCTCGCAACCGGCAAAAAAGGCAGCAATCGCAAGGGCAAAATCGACTTTTTTTTGCAGTTTAGCCAAAACTTCAATTCCCACCTTTATATCTCTGGTGGAAAAGCTGGGGAAAATCACTTTGGCTAAGCCGGTTTCGAAAAGCAGTTTTGCTCCTTCGCAGCGTTTTGGATTAACAAGTATAGCCTCCAGTTCCATCGCTATACGTTCGCCGCTTATTTTAGCTATATGTTTTGAATTGCTGCAAATCGCTGAAAATGTCCGCGACTCAATCGCAAAGCCAAGTTGAATTGAAAACCTCACCGCCCGTAACATTCGCAGGTAATCCTCGCCAAACCGTTCGGCGGGTCTTCCAATGGTTCGTATCAGCTTTTTTTTGAGGTCAGCCTGGCCGTTGACGTAATCGATAACATTTTTTTTCAAAGGGTCGTAAAACATTCCGTTGATGGTAAAGTCTCTTCGGCCAGCGTCTTCGGCTGCGTCGGTAAATTTAACGGCCGCAGGGTGTCTGCCGTCGGCATAGCCGGTTTCGGTTCTGAATGTAGCTACTTCCACCTGCTCGCCTCCAATCAAAACAATCACTACGCCGAATTTCGCTCCGACTTTCAGCGTGCGTTTGAAGAGCTTCATTACATCTTTGGGACGAGCATTTGTAGCAACATCGTAATCGCTGGCGGCCCTGCCCAGTAGCATATCGCGCACGCAGCCGCCTGCCAGCAAAGCTTCGAAGCCACTGCTGTGGAGTCGCTTAATTATTTTTATGGCTGCTTCTCTGTTTGTCATTTGCTGCTCCGCTGGAGTATAGTTACCGTCATAGTTCCCCACCGGCGTTGCTCAATTGTTTGTAAACGGTTATATTGTTCTAACAGTTCTATATGTTTCTCGGTTCTAACCACGATAATCCCATTTGCTGATGATTGCTCACTTAACAGCACCAGCAGTTCGCTCAAAAGTGAACCCTCTTTCGTTTGCTTTGTGGTCGAATACGGAGGGTCAACAAAAACAAGGTCATACCTTTGTTCACTAACCGGTGCGCCAATCTTAAACGCATTGGCCTTTGTAATCTTCGACTTACCGATAAAGCCGGCTTTTTCAATATTTCTCTTTAAAGTTGTGATAATCTTCTGGTCTTTTTCAACGAAAATAACAAATTCAGCCCCCCTGCTCAATGCTTCAAGTCCGAGAGAGCCGACACCACAGAATAAATCAGCTACTATTTTTCCATTCGGCAAATCATACTTATAAAGTACACTGAAAAGCGACTCTTTTACCCTGTCGGTAATCGGTCTGGAAGTATTTGTTTTGGGACTAAGTAATTTCATTCCTCGTTTTGTACCAGCTATGATTCGCATCTTAAATAATATAACGGAATGTTTTGCTTTGAGCGAGAAATTTTGTCTGCTCCGAGTCACAACAAAAATTTTTGTACTTGCACGGCGCACTGGCGGAATTTATCAGCTGGCAGCGTTACTGTCTTCCACTTCGGACTGCGGCGCTTCATAAACTCTCGATAATCATCCAGCGTAACAGCGAAAAATACATATCTGTCTACGTTAAAGTAGAAAACCTCTCTGCCATCAAAATCAACATCGATGTTTTCTATTTTGTAGGCAAAGACAAAGACAGCGATATGCCCCTGCCCCGCCGTAAGGCTTCCTGCGGAAAAAACGTCCTGCCACTTTGTCAGACCATCTATATCCTCAGTTGTAATCCAGCATTCAAACCCTGTCAGCTTGGCGAAGCTTGTTCCCTTGAATAATCTACCCTTGACCTCTGCAATTATTACCTGCTGATTGCGGGGATATAACAAAAAATCAAAACTTTTAATTTTACAGCGTCCGAATGCCGCACGCTTGTGTTCATCAATGGCGATGTATTGAATGTGATTGTCAATCAGCCAGTTTTCAAATGCCCGCTCATAGTGGTTGGGAGGCAAATCCTTCATTTTAATCAGCGCCGTAAGGTGTCCGCCTGTGGCGGTTCAGGCCCAGTTCCAAGGGCTGTAAAAAACTTATCTAATTTAATAAGTTCCTGCTTACTGGTTGCCATATCCTTAACTACAAGATCGTTATTTTTAAACTCATCGCCGATGATAATACACTTTTTAGCATTTCGGGCTGAGGCCTGTTTGAGTTGTTTGCTTAGGCTGGTGGACCTGTAACTGAAATCGGCAGAATAGCCTTTTGTCCGCAATTCAGCCACCAGTTTGACAGCATCTTCTTCAGAGAGTGCAGGCTCTACGCAGGCAACAAAATAATCAAGTTTTTGCGGATTAGGTTTAAGCAATCCTCTTTGCTCAAGCAGTACACCCAGGATGCAATCACCCATACCAAAACCAGTAGCCGGTATATCAGGGCCGCCGAACTGCTTTAGTAAATCGTCGTATCTGCCACCCCCGCCGATAGCACGCAGCTCACCGGCCTTATCGTAAATCTCATACACAATGCCCGTATAGTAGGCCAGACCCCTAACGACGCCAGGGTCGAATTTACAATAGTCCACAACTGACATTCGTTTAAGCCAATCGAATAAAACTGCAAGTTTATCGATGGCCTCATTAATTTCATCATCAGGCTCGATTATCTTCTTGATATCAGAGACCGCCTTAAGGTCCATAAAATCCCAGACCTTGCCGGCCATTCTGGCATCTGGAACCTTTTTATTAAGCATTTGTTTGAATGTTCCCAACGGCACTTTGTCCCTTTTGTCGAGCACAGGATACAATGAGTCTAAATGCTTTTCGGAAATTCCTATCTTCTTAAGAACAGCGGCCATTAACTTTCTACTGGATATTTTCACTGTAATTTCATTGGGTGTTAGTCCTGCTTCCCGCAGGTAATCCAAAGCGCAGAATATTACCTCAGCATCAGCCAGCACGCTCTCCACACCGATTATGTCAACATTCCACTGGAAGAATTCACGAAGTCGGCCACGCTGAGGGCGCTCGGCCCGGAACAATCTCGGAACCGAGAACCACTTGAGAGGCATAGGAAGCGAACTGATTTTTTGGTTGACCATTCGTGCAAGTGTAGGTGTGATTTCCGGCCTAAGTGCAAGTTCTCTGTCTCCTCTATCTTTAAATGAGAAAAGCTGCTCGACAATCTCATCGCCGCTTTTTATCTGGAACATCTTCAGATATTCAAAAATAGGGCCGTCGTATTCTTCAAAGCCGTTGCGTAAAGATACTCTTTTCCAGCCGTCTATTATCCAGTTTCTAACGGCCATATCCGGGGGATAAAAATCTCTCGTGCCTTTTACCGGTGGTATCTTCATTTATTCTTGCGGTTCCTTCGAATTTTACGCTTTTTTGTTTTTTTATTGCTGAATTTTACTTTCATATATTTTTCTATTTGTTTATCACTTGTAAAGTGCAGCTCATAATTATATTCGCCCTCGATAAAATCACAGTCCTTATGGCTGTATTGCCTGCATATACGCGGCCTTTTATTGTATATCCTGCATCTGTTATCTTTCTCTGAGTAGTGTTTACATTTGTTCTTTATTTTTATATACCAATCGCCCTCCTCTACGAATACCTCTATACCTTTGTGGCATAGATACCATCTTATATCATCGTAATCTCCTTTGTCTTCCGGTGTTTCAATCGGAAGCGCAAAATACTGACAACACAACCCTGAGCACTTAATACATAAAACCTCTTTTGCCAATATGATAAACCCCGAATATACCAATAACTTTCACGGAACGCCAGACACTATAAGTTATTAAGCTTTCGCCGTCAAGGAACAGAAAACATATGTTTGCTGTTTGGCAGGTTTTTTATATATGGCATCTTATCGGTCAAATTCCTATAATTGAGGCTCGCCCTTATCACATTTATTTCGGGATAGAGCCAAATGCCAAAAGCGGCGATTGAGATAATATATCAGGATGATGATATTCTTGTTGTTAATAAACCTGCCGGCGTACCAGTCACCAGGGACCGCAAAGGTGCGTGTCAGCTCATCGATTTTCTTGCCGGCCAATTAGGCACGCAAATAAGCAGTCGACTCCGGCTGGTGCATCGACTTGATAAGGACACTTCCGGCGTTATGCTCTTAGCCAAGAATGTCGAGGCACAGACAAAATTTTCCGGTTATTTTGAGAGAAAACTAGTCAAAAAAATCTATCTGGCTATCGTGGCCGGCATTGTGCCCGGCCGGCAAGGTGCAATAAATGCGTCTCTAACGCACAGCCGTAAAAATCCGGCTCTGATGTGCATCGCTCGAAAAAAAGGCAAAGCAGCAATTAGCAACTGGCAGCTGCTTGCTGATTTCGGCCCGGTTGCACTATTGGTGGTGAGGCCGCTGACCGGCAGAACACATCAGATTCGAGTCCACCTAACAAGCATAGGACTGCCGTTGGCAATTGACCCATTATACGGTAGTAATAGCCCATTGTTTCTCTCCGATTTCAAATCCGTCTATCGGCTGGGTAAATTCCAGGCTGAAAAGCCGCTTATCGAACGATTGACTCTGCACGCATATCAGCTTATCGTACCCGCTGAGGCGGGAAATCGGCCAAGCTGCTTTGTGGCTCGGCTGGATAAGAAATTCGCCGCCTGTATCAAAATGCTCACTAAATATAACTCCAAAGGACCAGACGCATTCGTAAATAGCGGAGATTACTCTAAAATCCTAAGTGGCGATAGATTTTAAAAGGAATTTATGTTTTATCACATTTGTTATTTATATGGGTGATTTTAAGTTTAATATGTTATGTTTCAAGCTTGATATGCCTTGATTCAAGTTTACATTTACCAATTGTCAGTTAGCAATTGCAGAATGTCAATTCTCATCCGGTGATTGTCAGTTTACTTGCCCCGAAATCCAGTTAACAATCAGCTAAATACAATTAGCTATCGATGAAATCTTGTTTGCAGCCGCCGAATGCTGATTAGCAATTGACGATTGTTAATTGACTTTTGACGATTGTATTTTTAATTTTTCCTTTATAAACCCTTATATTTGCATTAGTTAGCGTTATTAGGCTTATTTTAAGCCGGTTT
>Ga0315548_1000402_pt1 | contig 40369 bp, 9 predicted proteins | sample SalMarSW160110MG_2_FD_202540 | JGI IMG/M metagenome (GOLD analysis project Ga0315548, IMG submission 202540) | Salt marsh sediment microbial communities from the Plum Island Ecosystem LTER, Massachusetts, United States - Salt Marsh Sediment SW1601-110 ... | reverse complement strand
ATTTTTTGATGTCTTTAGAGTATATTTTTATTACTGCATTTTAGGGCATAGGATTACATGTGCATAACCAGTTTACGTGCAAGCACTTACGGAAATCTGGTGCGTGTAAGTAGGAAACTCGGGCTAGACCCCCATATGATGCCCCCGCTATGAACCTACGACCCAGATAATGACGAATATAGGAAGTGCTTATTATTGAATCTATGCCGCGGATAATATGCCCGGCATTACTGCTTTCAAAGCGGCCTTCACGTCCGTAAGGCACAAAGTTTAGGGCACGAAATCCACCCAGGATTTCTCAAGGATCTTCGGGAAGCTTCAGGAGGAGAAAAATGAATTAAGATAGGCCAGTTTCTGCACCCAGCGCTGACAGCTCGGGCGGCATGACATGAGCTTCAGCTGCGAGCGAGAGCGAACTGGAGGAGTACCTGGTCTCAACTGCGGAGGAAGAAGTGCCGACTTTGAACTCATCCGTTTCGGGGAGACACTGCTTCTCGTAAGCAATAGGTAAGGACCGGCAAGAGAGTTGATATACTGGCCCTCGATCGTGTGGCCACTTATTTTGCCCTCCGCCGATGCGCGAGCTACACGGTGAGAGGCTAAAGCCTATCTTCAACGACCGGTGCGGTACTTTCGGGGGCTGTGATGCCCGGCGGCAATTCCATGATCCGGATATTGCGGAAATGGATCTCGGCGCCTTCGGACTCCAAGCAGATGTAACCCTTCTTGATCGCTGCCTTGCTGATGCCGTTGACGAATTTGCCGTTCACGGACAACTTGATGACACCGTCTACACAAACGACAACGTATGTGTTCCACTGCCCTTTTCCTTTGCAGCGGTTCTCGATGGACTTGCTGCGGCTGCCGCGCGGATTGTCCGGGACCGTCTTCAAACCACCTGCACCAAAGACTTCACCGTGTACGTAGGCGATTGGCGGGAGCGTGCCGTCCTTTTGTTTGTGTAGATTCACCCAACCGAGTTCCAACATCTGTACCTCAACTCCCTTGGGCAACCGCCTGCCTTCGGGCACGGTTCCTTCGCTCCAAACAAACACGCCGGAATTCCCACCCGCCTCCATGTGCATCCATTCAATTTGCAGGACAAAGTTCTCATATTGTTTTTCCGTGCGCATGACTCCGATTGGGTGTCCGCTGCACACCAGCATACCACCTCGCACGGTCCAGGTGTTCTCGTCAGTATTGACATTGACCCATCCCGAGAGGTTTTTGCCGTTAAAGAGTTCGCGGAATTGCGGAAACTCTGCGGCTGGCGCCCAAGAGCCCACGCACAGCAGCACAACGGCAACACACGTCAGTACCTTTGCTTGATTTTTCACGTTTTTTCCTCCATCTTCGTTTTTGTTCTCGGTTGGAACTCTATTTCGCCGCGAAACGATTGCCACACACAATCAATCTGCGCGACACTGTATCTCATCCTGTCCGAGTATTCAAACAAGTCATTTGATAATACAACATTGTAGCACAATTCGATGGAATCTCAAGCCTTTATAATAATCTCCTGCCAAGAACAACGGACAGAGGGAGAACAGGGGCCACCATCAACTGCCTGATCCTCCTGTCCGCAATCCCAAGCCACCGATCCAACTGAGAATCTGTTCCTTCCTCTCGGCACCATATCAGCCACAGCCAATCTCCGATCGCAGGCACGATTAGCAGGGTTAGATACGGCGATTATATCTATTCCCAATGTGCCGGGCAAAACCAAGACCGGAGCACCGTGCATAGCCGAACCAAGCTTCGAAAAGTGATTATTCCAGACAAAAGCTGTTGTTGGCTTGAGACTCGACGGCATTTCATACAGGCCACAGCCGGCGATCATTGTCGGTCAACATCAGATTCCAAGTCTTGGTCGAATTAGCGGTGAGATTCAGTGGCGGCAAACGATACCTGCGAAACAGATTGAACGAGTCGGCTATCACAATTGAAGGCTTAATTTTTCTTACGGCATATTTTTGTATTCTTTGGCAGTCCGAGTATATCGGCAAGCTCATCTGCGAACTTATCATCCCAGTCCGTGTAAAATCCCGCCACCGACTTGATAATGCGACTGACTGGATATTTTTTCCGGTGAAATAAGGTTCGCCTTCTCTTTTGTTGATCACGGTGGACATTCCATTAATATCAGTGACGGCAAGGCGACCTTTCAGATGATTCTGCTCATGCCCATCCCATCTGAGAGCATAATATCGAGATATTGCAAGTCGAGTTCCAAATGATTATCGTAGGGGGAAAAGCAATATGAGAATATTGGTTTACAAAGCTTAGCAGCAGATATATTATAACAGTAGCAGTTATGGTGGTCTTTTGATGATTTTGCTGGCATTAAGAGTGATGCTGAAATGAACAAAAGAATGCTCGGCTTGAGCCAATCAGGAGAAACGCAATGGTAAACATGATGATTTTGAAGGTAAAAGCGCATCACAGAATCCCTTCGTTAAGTCTAATAGTAAGCGCCTTTCTTTTTTTCATCGGCGGCGCCGTGAATGGAATGGATTTCGAATATGTGGTCATTGATGAAAATGTCGGCGGCAGGACCGCAATTGGTGATATCGACGGTGACGGCTTTAATGATATCGTCGTTCATACCTGGTCGAGTGACAGAGGCAGACAAAACGATGGAAAAATCGGCTGGTATAAATATCCCAAATGGCAGCGATACAGCATTGTCGATAGCGGTCATATCTTCGGTGACGGAGTGCTTGTTGTCGATCTGGACACAGACGGCGATAATGACGTAATCACGGCCAAAGGCAGCGATAACGAGGCCCATGTATTCTGGTATCAGAATCCCGGCGGTAATGTCACTTCATGGTGGAAAGAACACAAACTGGCCACTGTTGAAATGGGCAGTGAAGTCAAAGATATTGAAGTGCACGATATGGATCGTGACGGCAAGCCGGATGTAGTTGTCCGGACAAAGCACAAATTTGCTGTCTATTTTCAAGAATCTCCTGATTCCTGGATTGAAATGAAAACCGATAATGCCGAACGCGAAGGGATGACAATTGGCGATGTCGATGGAGACGGAGACTACGATGTGGTGATGAATGGATTTTGGCTGGAAAATCCCGAACATCCTCGTAAGGATACCTGGAAGCGATATGATATCGATCCGACGTGGTATCAAGATACTACTGGCGGTTGGCAGGACCATAGCGTCATGGCGGATGTTAAAGATATGAATAATGATGGTAAAGTTGATGTGATTCTCTCACATTCGGAAAAGACTGGTTTCAATGTCGTATGGTATGAATCGGTTAACCCCAAAGGTGGTCCTGATGCTTGGACAAAACACGAAGTCTGTGTTATCGATTACTGTCACAGCCTTCGCGGCGAGGATGTGGATCTGGATGGCGACATGGATATAGTCGCGGCTACCCTGATCAGAAAAACGCCTCCCGAGATATGTGTGTTTATCAATAAAGGCAAAGGGCTTGTGTGGCAGAAATTACCAATCGCCGAGAAGAGTGCCTACAAAGCTAAGACAGGAGATATCGATAATGATGGTGATATCGATATTGTTACGGCTCGTAGCTGGGACATGGGGCCTCTCCAATTATGGCGTAATACCATTCGGGATAGTAAATCCGGGGCTGTTGGAAATATCGGTCTTGGAGCACCACCGCCGCGAGGAGCCGAGGTCCTGATCGACGGAACTCGTAAACTGTTGGATGAAAAATGGACGTATTGGAAAGGGCCGCGGTTTAGTTCTTCCCTGCCGATCAAGTGGAAACTGGTCGATGATCCCGTTGATCAGGGCAAGGTACTGATGAGCCATGATCCTGCGGCTGCCGGAGGCAAGTATGGGGCAGCGGACATTGTGACGAAAAAGAAGTATCGAGATTTCCGGTTGCATATTGAATTCCTGGTCCCTCACAAGGGAGGAAACAGCGGCGTCTATTTGCAGAATCGTTATGAGATCCAGATCCTGGACGGTGACGGCGGAAAGCATGGAATGGCTGCCGTGATTAATGAAGCAGCGGGGCCTTACCATGCCTATCGCGGTACAGGAAAATGGAACGCTTACGATATCCAATTTCGTGCCGCCAGATTCAAGGATGGAAAGCTCACTGAAAAAGCAATGGTGACCATTTACTTCAATGGAGTCAAAGCCCACACGAATCATAAAATTCAGAAGGTCTGGGGCGGAAAAAACTCAGGCATCGATGGGGGTAATCAGGGTGGAACAGGTATTACTGATGTGCCCGGAGGTCTTAAGTTACAGTGTGAAGGTCATGAAGTGCTATATCGCAATGCCTGGATCAAGGAACTGGACATATTTTCACAATCTCTTTAGCCTGACGCTTGAGAACCGTCGTGCGAATTTGTATACTTGACTTGATGGAACAATCAAACCAAACCCAAGAGATGTTGTATAACGAAATTCCTTCCTGGTTGACTAACCCTCCTTCAGCCAAGACAGTCAACTATTCTTTGAAGCAATCCTTGGCCTAACAATTGCATTTTCTCTCTGACCAGTTGTTCCAATGCCCCGAGGTCATTTTCAACCACCCTAAATTCTTTGCTAAAAGCCGCTTCCAATTGTTTGATGATTTTGGTATTCATATTCATGACCTTCATTAGAAATTTATTTTTGGTTAAAACATCCACTTTTTTCCTACTTAAAGGGCAAATTCTATACCACAAACGTGGATCGCACCCACCAGTGTATAATCTAGAGATTTTCCTTGACGGCATGGTAGATAATTTGGTATAGATAACATTAAGGAATCTTGTGCCTGCTCATTCAGGCATCTGTTGCTTTGAGTTCATCCAGAAGGCAAAATTCGTGATTCTTTTAGTTTTACGAAAGAGGATGAGTTATTATGCATGACACAGAGTTAGTTGTAACAGCGACTTTGTGCTTAACGGTGTGGATGTTTTATTTCAACTAAAAATTCATAAGTTGAAAACAACAATTGTTTTGGGGTGTGGCCAAAGCACAGTCGTTGTTATTTAAATCTTTTTTGAAGGAGAAAGTATCATGAGAACTCGACTAGTCTGGTTGACAGCATTTTTGTTGATAGGATTTATGGGATTCAATCCCAGCCACGCACAAGAAGTCGAAAATCTACTGGTTAACGGTGGCTTTGAGGATGGTGTTATTTCGCCGTGGACCATATGGAGCTCATGGGGTGACGTTACCAGAGAAGTGGTTAAAGAATTGGTGAACGCAGCAGTTCCCGAAGATCCGATTGAGGGAGACTTTTGTCTACATCTTGTGGTTCCCACGCCGCCAGGTGTAGCTTACTGGGAATGTTGTCTGCAGAATGGAGGACATGTTTTTGAAAAAGGCAAGAAATACACTCATTCCGCCTTTTTCAAATGCAAGAAAGGTAGAATGCAGATCGGTTTCGAGCTTCAAATAGGACAAGATCCATGGACGGTATATAGTGAGCAGGTCTTCACCATAACTGATGAATGGGCAGAATATAGCCTAACGAGTCCTGTTTTTATTGAGGACGTGAGTCCAGGGAACGTCCTATTCCGCTTAGCTTTTGAAGTTGGTGATTTTTGGGTAGATGGCGTAAGATTTTACGAAGGCGACTATGTCCCACCTGTTTTCAAACCAAGAGTTTTGGCTGAGAGGCCCAGTCCCGAAGACGGCGCCGTTGACGTACCTCGCGATACGGCACTGAGCTGGGGACCGGGCCCGTTCGCCGACACACACAACGTTTACTTCGGCGCTGTCTTTGATGATGTCAATAATGCCGATTCCTCCAATACGCGGGACGTGCTGGTCAGCAAAGGCCAGACCGCGACCAGGTACGATCCGGAGGGGCTTATCGAATTCAACCAGACTTATTACTGGCGCATCGATGAAGTCAATACGCCGCCGGATTCCACCGCCTTCAAGGGAGACGTCTGGAGCTTTACGACTGAGCCTTATGCCTACCCAATCGCAAATATCACAGCCACGGCTTCCAGTTCAAACTCCACAGATATGGGGCCTGAGAAAACCGTAGATGGTTCCGGGCTCAACGCCAGTGACCGGCACTCGGTTGAACCGACGGATATGTGGCTCAGTAGTGTGATTGGTCCGCAACCGACCTGGATACAGTTTGAGTTCGACAGGACCTATAAACTCCTGGAAATGTGGGTCTGGAACTCGAACCAGTTGCTTGAGGCTGTTATTGGCTTTGGTGCGAAAGATGTCACAATCGAGTACTCCGAAGATAGCACCACCTGGACATCGCTGGGTGATGTTGAATTCGCCCGGGCTCCCGGCTCGGCTGATTACGCCCACGATACAACCGTCGATATGGCCGGTGCCTTGGCAAAGTTTGTCAAGCTTACCATCAACAGTAACTGGGCCGGACTGTTGCCCCAATACGGCTTGAGTGAAGTCCTGTTCTTCTACATTCCTGTCCAGGCAAGAGAACCCAAACCGATTTCAGGGGGCAAAGGTGTAGAGCGGAATGTCGTCCTTGATTGGCGGGCGGGAAGGGAGGCCGCCTCGCACGAAGTCTCCTTCAGCAGTGATAAGGATGCTGTAATCAACGGTACCGCTCCTGTCGATATGGCCACTGAAAGCCGCTATGAGCCCGGCCTTCTTGATTTTGGACAGACTTACTACTGGAAGGTTAATGAGGTCAATGAGGCTGCGAGCACGCCTTCTTGGGAAGGTAACCTCTGGAGCTTTTCCACGATAGAGTACTTCGTTGTGGAAGATTTTGAGGACTACAATGCTGGCAACAATGAGATATGGTGGGCATGGATAGATGGGCTTGGCTATGCCTCGCATCCTACTTTACCGGCCCATCCCGGTAATGGAACCGGCTCTATGGTTGGCGATGAAACCACAGGCTCTTATATGGAAGAGACCATCATTCACGGAGGCAATCAGGCGATGCCGTTATTCTATGACAACAATCAACAGGACAAATTCAAGTATTCGGAAGCGGAACTGATCTTGAGTGGCGACAAACGAGACTGGGCAGTGGGGTGCGTTACGGAGTTGTCACTGTGGTTCCGTGGAGAACCTGACAATGCCGCTGAGACGTTATATGTTTCTCTCAATGGCAGCGCGTTGGTTTCTCATGAGAATCCCGATGCAGCGCTGGTAACTAAATGGACCCAATGGAATATCCCCCTTCAGGAATTTGCAGACCAGGGCGTGAATCTCACCAATGTCAACACGATTGCTCTTGGTTTAGGTGACAAGACCAATCCGCAGCCCGGGGGCTCAGGTAAGATGTACTTTGATGACATAACGGTTGGCAATCCCATACCGCCGGTGGGTCTGGTTGCTCACTTCGCTTTGGAGAACAATGCCCAAGACAGTTCAGGCAACAGTCACCATGGTACCGTAGTTGGTGACCCAGTTTATGTGGATGGTCCCGCTGGCCTCGGCATGGCACTGGAGTTTGATGGAACGGGCATCCAGTACGTTGCCCTCGGAACCTTCAATCCTTCTGAGGTAACCGATAAGCTCTCGGTCTCTCTCTGGGCCAAGTGGAATGGTCTGACCAGCTTCTGGCAGGGCTTGATCGGCAAGAGAGACACCTGGGTGGCCAGTGAGATGATGTGGCAGATTGAGGCCAATCAGACTACCGGCGTGGTTCGCTTCCAGAGAGAAGGTATCGCGGATATTCAGGGGGAGGTGCTGCCTATCGGCGAGTGGGCACATGTGGCCGCAACCTTTGATGGGACAACCGGGAAGATCTACATTAACGGCCAGATGGTTGGCGAGGGAGCTTTTTCATTTGGCTCTGATCCGCAAGCAGCTATACAGTTTGGTGCCTGCCAAGCTAATGGCGGTAATTCGTTTAACGGTTCGCTTGATGATATCCGGATTTACGACATCGTCTTGTCTGAGGCTGAGGTTCTTGAACTTGCAGGACTGATTGATTCGGTATAAGCCCCTTTTAATTGTCTATTCCGATTGCATTGCTTATCTCCTTTAATAATCTTGATGGCGAACTACTGATTATATGGTTTCCGTATAACACTCCAAGTCTTTCGCCGTTATTCTTCCCACGACTCCAATTCAAGAAAAGCGTATTTAGCAGTGTGGTTACATTGTAGGGGGTTATTTTAATGATATTCTCTTCGAAATTGGCTTTCTTCATTTGTACTTTGAAAAATAGTAGTCATATTCTCCACCTATTCCTGGATAGCCTTGATGAGTGCCGCATTCGAATTCCACAGGTTGCGACTATACTGGTTAATCACATTAGTCAGATATCGAACCAGCTGGGTCGCCTTCGGATACGTATTGCATGTCGAACAGCGGATTGGCCAGCTACTCTCGAAATGTCACTACCAAATCTATGGGGAGACGATAGCTTTGGAGCTTATGAATTGTGTCCACTACTAAAAAAGGATATTGAGGTAGCAGCTCAGATTGAAGGAGCCGACGCCAGCAAATTCATGGCAGAGCTAAACAGGACGGAGACTGTACCCCTTGCCATTAAGCCCGTGACTTTAGCATGTTCTGTGGAAAGCCACCAATTTATACTGGAGTTTCCATTGTTTCAGAAAGCGCAGAACAAGTTAAGATTTCAGAGCTAACTGGTAGAGATAATATGTCAAAATCTAAAGGGCAAGAACTCTCGGAGAATAATATTAGGGAGACCCTTGGAACTGGATTATTCTCCTCTCGTGGGATTGACTTAATGGGCTTTGCACATCAGACATATGCAGAGTTTCTCTCAGGTCGATATCTACATTTAAATAATTTATGATTTTTATCTGCCCATCGATTTTGTTAAAAATAATACCGATACCAGTCAATTCCCGCAAGGCTTGTAAGACATAAGTAGTGATTATATTTTGTTACGCCGAACGATTCACCTTGGTACATATTGTCAGAATCTCCTCATATTCATGCTTGATTCCGCTCGCCTCTCCTTGAAGGATGAAGAATGCCTTACGCTTATATTGATGATAGGCGACGACCAACTCAGTCGTAATTGGACAATTCATCGTTGTGGCCCCGAGGGAATCGGTTCTTCAATGGGCTTCTCAAGACTTTCAGGCTGCAGGTGATGGAAATCAGTAGCACGTTTACCAGCTTTTTCCAGGAAACGCTGTACGGTGCGTGTATCGACTTTACAGATGTCTGCTGTTGCTTCAACAGAGCAGCCATGGCCGAGACATTTGACAATGCGTACGACATCGGCCTGCGGCAGCTTGGTGTATTGCATTGTCGCTCGCTAAAGCGTGTGCCACAGGTTTTACAGTATAGTCGTCGGATGGCTTTGTCTTTTCCCATCCATTCTGCGATTGAGAGGTTATCTGCATCGATACGAGCCTCGACAGCTTACGGCATAAACTTCTCGCGACATCTCATGCAAGAACAAAGAAGGTGTCCTATGAGAGTATACGGTTTAGCTTCGAATATGTGTCTATGATGTGACGGAACAAGGTAAATTCCTCGTCTGTCAGGCAATAATGGTCCGCGCTTGGGTTCTCATATTTTGACGGGTCTGCTTGACGGAAAAGATTAATAAGAAGTTCATGCTCTGCATAGGCGACGTTCGCTTGAATGATTTGCTTTATTTCACCAAGGGGAAAAACGCCACCAAACTCAACTTCGGCAGTCTCTTTGGTCTTCTTTTTATCGAAGAGGGTGACAAATGCGTAGCGTATTCTTCGCCTTTTAATCTGTTCTATGAAAGTTCTGAATCTCATTGAGAAATATGGTGCAAGAGTCGCTTGGCAACTGGTGATATGCCGGGTCGTAAATAGTGCGTACATCGGTGCATAAAAGGAGTGAGTGGCGTTTCTCGAGTATCTGCTTCCTAAGTTCTGACTTTGCTTGTTCGTAACCTCGGTTACGACCATATTTGTAGGCACCAAATGCTACTGCAAAAATTGTTACCAAGCTTGCCAAAAGATACAGGCCTTCCTTTATGTCAACGAATTGTGCTACCATTTCTTCAAAGCTTAAAACGATTCTATCTTCCCGTAAAGCTGCCAGCAGTCAACGCGACGAAATTTGCTAGGACGCCCCACTCTTTGGCTGTCGGCAGATGCTTAGTCTGGGCGATCTTGCTTATTATTGGTTCCCCCACAGATTCGATAGGAGCGAGAAGTTTCTGCTCAATGATATAGTCCTCCTGCTTGTCAACCGTCTTGACTGTGTAGAAACCTCCGATGCATGCTGCGTTTGTGGGCGTCGTTCGATAGGACTCTTTTGTGTGAAAGTCCAGAACCCACATTTTCCCGTCTTTTGCAAAGTTTTCGAGGTAGAATCTTGGAAGAATGTGGTGTTGCTTTGCCTGTATTCGTTTCTCCTTGTTAATTTTGAGATTTGATGGTTAGTCAAAGTAACAAATTAAAGTCATTCTACGTTCGCATACAAGCAGGGTCAATATTTACATAATCGCTTCTTACGTCCGGCCGTTGCACGCTCCGCCTTGAAGAGCTTATTACCAACGGGGTCACATTAAAACCTAAGAGGACGGCGTGCGAGGCATTCCAGAGATCCAGATTGCGCTTGGAACTGCAAAATATGCTCGTTCAAGCTTGTTGCAATCCGGGTGGTGAGCGGTGTTAGACCGGAGGAGAATCCATTAATGAATGTCGGAGTTGTCGGTTTACAGAAGCCGCGAATTTCTGTAACTCTTTACACATCCAAGACTTATCTATTGTCGGCCACGCAGACCCCGACACAAAGATCTGATAGGTCGTAGGTTCGAAACGCCCCCCCCGCTATGAACCCCTGGAAACAAAATCCAGACCCATTTTTCAACTCAAAATCCCAGTTTCTCGAGGTCGTTTGCGGCAGCATTCCAAGTGCTGTTGTCTCCGAAGTCATCAATACTGGCCGTAGACGGCGTCGACCGGCCCGAACCAGGGCATTGTCTGTATCTATGCCCGAACTGCGCAGATGTCCCGTAAAGTCAAGCATCAGGATGCCGTTTTTCGCAACAATGCCCACCCCGATAATTGCTCCCAAGAGAGAAACGACATTGAGTGATGTACCGCTTACGTACAGAGCCATGAAGATGCCGAACATAGCCAAGATAGCACCAAATACAATCGACACCGGCCCGGTAAAAGTCCGAAATTCCACCAGCGGTACCGTGAAAACCAGAACGATGGCCATGGCAAGAACGACCAACAGATGGCGGAACGATTCTTGCTTTTGCTAATAGAGTCCTCCAAATTCGATAGCCCCCCGAGGGATAGCTCTGTCTTGACTCAGCCGGTTGCGAATTTCCGCCATCGCGCTACCGAGATCGCGACCTTCCAGCCGGGCCGTGACGGCCACGTCCTGGCGCAGATCTTCTCTGCGAAGCTCAAGCTGACCCGGTTCCTCGACAACATCCACCACCTGCGAGAACTTGACCAGAGCTCCGTTGGAACAACGCAGGGGCAAATTTTGCAAGCTGGCAACCCGGTCAATATCGCAAGGGTCCACTACGACCCGGGAACATTACAAAAATAATCATATTGCCGCGAAGTGGCTCATAAGCTTAAAATTGCCCAATTTTAAAAAAGTGCGAAAATTAACGTTGACAAAAGGCCAGTTACTATTAAAATAAAGTTAATTATTTTAGTATTCTTTATTAAGCTTGCTTCCGGACAAGGATTGCTTTTGGAGCTTTTTGATAATTTCATTAGCTTGAGTTTAAGTAATTTCAATTTACTGCCGGTGATGAAAGAGTGAGTACCTCAGGAATAATAAGTGCTGCGAAGAGTTATTGGAATCGATTTGCTACAAATGGTAAATCAGTAGCACCACCACAAAGATTCTCTCCTGTACAGAGCCCATGTATGATTCTTGAACAGCTTGAACCACGTCTGTTGTTAAGCGCGGACCTTGTAATAACAAATACCATAGCTCCTGCGACGGCGACAGTACTTGATGCGATCGAAGTTTCCTGGACGGTTGAAAATAAGGGGACCGATACAACATCATCCTCAGTTTGGACCGACCGAGTGTATATTTCCGACGACACTGTGTTGGATGATGAGGACACTTCGCTAATATACAGAAATATACTTGACGAACTGCCGTTGGCGCCGGGAGCAAGCTATACGATTACCGAGCAAACGACAATTCCTAATACCGGTTTGGGCGAGCGATACCTGCTGGTTATTACCGATACGTATGAAGATGAGCCTGAATCAAATGAAACGAATAATATTGTTGAAGTACCAATAAAGCTTTTAGCTCCGGATGTAGACCTTCGAATCGATAGTATTCGCGGGCCTCCGAATAACGAGGCAAACCTTGGTGATTTGATTGAGGTTGGCTGGACTGTTACTAATTATGGTACTGTAGATGCAGTTGCTGAATGGTGGGATGAACTGTATCTGTCTGACGATGATATTCTGGACGTAGAGGATGATTTTTTAGCTTACGATTGGATAGCGGAAGGTGAAGGCCCCATAGAGTTAGGGCCGAGCGAAAGCTATGATGTTACCGTCAATGCTTATCTTGATGTCTCAGGCGGCAGCCGATACCTCATTGCTGTCGCAGATGCCTGGAATGACCTACCTGAGACCAATGATTCCAATAACACCCTTGTGGCGCCTTTAATGATTCATGGACCCGACCTGACCGTCACGAGTGTGGAGGTTCCTACAGTTATTGACACAGGTCAGAGTTTTGAAGTTTCCTGGACAGTTACAAATCAAGGGGATGCCGATGCCACTAATGGGTGGCAGGATAGCGTTTATCTTTCCGAAGACAATATCTATGATTCTGGGGACATTTCGCTGACAAGTGAGTGGATAGATGCCTCCTCCCCGATTGCCTCATGCCAGAACTACACGGTCACAAAGAGTATCACCATTGACGAGGTAGGCGATTATTATTTGCTGTTTCAAACAAATTCCTGGAATGATATACCTGAACTCGACGACAGCAACAATGTGTGGGTGGTTGCAATCACAGTCCGGGGGCCGGATTTGGTCGTCATATCGGCTACGGCGCCGAATTCAGCTACTCTGGATGAAGCGATCGATGTGTCCTGGACCGTAAGAAACGACGGCCCGGCAGTCGCTGTCAACAGTTGGGTGGACGTTATATATCTGTCCGATGATACGGTCTACGACGTATCAGAGGACGACTATATAATGGGATATGTTTATTCGAATCCTTTGGACCCGGGGGGTGAATACACCCGTTCCATATCTATTACCATAGAGTACTATTTTTCCGCGGGCAGCAGGTATTTACTGTTCATTACCGACCGCTATGACGAGCAAAAAGAGACCAACGAGGAAAATAATGTTTTTTCGCTGCCAATAGAACTGGATGGGCCTGACCTTGTTATCAGTAACGCCGTTGCCCCTGCCTCTGCGAGTGTGGAAGAGCAGATAGATATATCATGGACTGTGACAAATAACAGCAGCGTGGATGCAATAGCAACATTTTTATATGACCTTGTATATTTCTCTGTCGATTCCGTGCTTGATAACACGGATATAGAGGCATATTCTTATGACCTTTATAATTATCTGCCATTGACGGCGGGAAAAACCTACACGATAGAAGCGAGCATGAAGGTTGACGATGATGCTATCGGGAGTAATTATATCATCTTTGTTGCCGACGGTTGGAACTATCAAGGAGAAACGGATGAGGTCAATAATATCATGGCTTTGCCGTTTGAAGTGTTGGCTCCCGATCTTGTAATCACAGACGCAACCGCGCCGGCACAGGCGGAGTTAGGTTCGTCGATAGCTGTCTTCTGGACCGTGGAAAACCAGGGAAGCGCCCCCGCGGCCGAAAGTTACTGGTACGACCGTCTCTATCTATCTGATGATGATGTCTATGATAGCAGCGACTATTCCGTTGCTTACCTTGAGAGAACCAACAGCACCCCACTGGAAGTTGGTGCAAGCTACACCGCAACCCATACTTTCACTCTCCCTTCAAACCGGATTGGCTCACAATATCTTCTGTTCAGAACCGATTACAGTAACGACCAGGACGAATTGAACGAAGATAATAATGTTTATGCTGTTGCTATCGAACTGCTTGCCCCGGACCTGGAAATTACGGAAGCTACAGTGCCATCAACGATTTCCGTAGGCCAGTCGGTCAATATTTCCTGGACGGTCCAAAACAAAGGGGCAGCTTCGGCTAATGCCTCGTATTGGTATGACCGAGTCTATTTATCCGCCAATGAAAACAAGGACTCGATGGACAGCCAGCTCTACTCGATATCTACAAGCAGTTACACTCCACTTGCGGCCGGCAATAGCTATACGATAGATGCCAGTATAACGGTCGATATTACATCTTCATTTGTGGGTCTGCCGCAATATTATTTGCTTATTATAACAGATGACAGCGGCAGACAAGGTGAACTTGATGAGACTAACAACACTTTTGCAATACCAATTGTACTCACCGGGCCTGACCTTGTGGTGGTTTCAGCAACCGGGCCTGCTTCTGCTGCGATAAACGAGACCATTGAGGTCTCCTGGACAGTGGAAAACCAGGGCGATGAGCCTGTTACAGGCACTTTGTATGATGGTATATACATCTCTCGCCGTTCTTCACCATGGGCTTCGTGGTATGATTATTATATTACTCAGGAAAGCATATCTTTGCCGGATGCTTTTGAGCCGGGTGAGAGTTATACTATTACAAAGAATATCACCCTTCCCGACAAAAATCTGTCCACTTACGAATGGTCTCTGCGTTTCAAGGCTGACAGACTTAATTATCGCAGCGAGTTGAATGATGACAATAATTTCTTCACGCTTCCAATTGAACTGGCGATGCCGGACCTTGTTATTTCGGATATTTCAGCCCCATCGCAGGTCTTTCTCGGCCAGGAAATAGACATTTCCTGGAAGGTAACAAATGCCGGTATCGTCGGTGCATTTGCAAGCTGGTATGATTATATTTACATATCCGACAATGAAACGATAGGTTCTGGAGATACACAAGTCATCTCACAGCCTGTAGGTGATAACTCACCGCTTGCCCCCGACGAAAGTTATACCTTTAATATAACAGTTACTGTCCCTGATACGAATATAGGCAACCGGTATATAGTATTCGAAACCGATGGCAATACAGACCAGTTGGAGACTGATGAATACAATAATGAGTTGGCCCTGCCAATCCTGCTGGGAGCAACGGACCTTGCAATATCAAATCCAACTGCTCCGGAAACAGCACTGCTTGGCGAGACGATAGAACTATCCTGGACGGTAACCAATGAGGGCGCAGCCGCAACGCTGATGGACTGGTCTGATTATGTATATATTTCAACAAATACGACTGTCGGGAGCATAGATATTTTGCTGGTTTCCCAATCAGCTTCAGATTATACCCCCCTCAATGCCGGTGCCAGCTATACGATGACAGTAAATGCTACTATACCCGAAGATGTAATCGGCAGTCAGTATCTTTTGTTCGTGGCAAATGGAAACGGCGAGGAGCTTGAAGCGAACACTGCCAACAATATCATTCCTGTTCCTATCGAACTTTTAGGCCCTGACCTTGTAGTCTCAAGTGTTACAGCCCCGACTACCGTACTTCCCGGTGAAAGGATAACTGTAAGCTGGACTGTTAAGAATCAGGGTTACACGGCGGCCTTATTAAACTGGCCAGATCGTATTTATGTCTCGGAGGATGAAGTATACGATTTTGACACAAAAATAACTGAGGAATGGCGCCTTGACCAGGCTCCTCTGGAAGCTGGTCAAATCTATACGGTTACAAAGCAAATCACCATTCCGGGGGATATCACAGGGACGCAATATTTGCTTTTTATTACGGATTATAACAATCATCAGCTTGAAGGAAATGAAGACAACAACGTTTATGCAGTGCAATTCAGTTTGAATATACCGGACCTGGTCCTATTTACTGCTACCGCCCCTGCTTCAGGCATTGTCGGCCAATCAATAGATATATTCTGGCAAGTCACAAATCAGGGAGATTTCGATGCCCTGGCGGATTGGGACGATGCAATCTATATATCCGACAACACAACTTTTGAGGCAGGTATTGATACATTTGTGGTCGAATATAATATGGCTTCATATTCGCCTTTAGCAGTGCAAGAAAGTTACGGTGTTAATAAGGATGTTATTATTCCTTCTCTGGCAGCAGGTACGCACTACTTATTGTTTGTGACAGACAAAGGAAATGACCAAGGCGAAAGTGATGAGACAAATAACGTTAAGGCGGTTCAGATTGAGCTTACCGGCCCGGACCCAAAATTACTTGCAGCAACAGCACCTTCATCGGCTACTATCGGTGATACGATAGATGTTTCCTGGACAGTGTCTAATGCCGGCGATGAAAGTGCCCCGGGCCCGTGGTACGATAGTGTTTATCTTTCAAATAATAATACTTTTGAGTCGTATTACACTAAACTATACGACCTTCTTGTTTCGGACCAACTGCCGCTGGATGTCGGGCAAAGCTACTCGATTGATACGACGGTTACAATTCCAAATGTGTCTGAAGGCACATGGTACCTGTTCTTTGTAACCGACAGCAGGGATACAAACTTCGAAACGAATGAAGGCAATAATATCCTAATGCTTCAAATAGAACTTGGAGCACCCGACCTTATTGTAGATGCAAGTGCTCCCGCATCGGCCGTGCTGGGCCAGACGATTCAGGTCTCCTGGACCGTCACCAACCAGGGTTCTTCAGATGCTCTGGCTGATTGGGAAGATGCTGTCTATGTATCCGAGAATTCAAACCTCTCGGGTGATGATTCACGCGTCCTATCCTATCCAGCCGACGAATTCACCCCGCTTGTTGCCGGTGATGGCTATACAATCACAGCAAATATTGAGATACCGGATATATCGATAGGCAACCGCTACCTAATATTCGTTGCAGACTGGCGTAACGACCAGTCGGAAACATCAGGCAGCAATAACTTGTTGGCATTGCCCATATTGCTTGATGCACCGGATTTGGTAGTCTCTACTGCCACCGGCCCGGCTTCAGCGAGTCTTGGCGAGACTATCGAGGTCTCATGGACGGTAACTAATGAAGGTACGCCTGATACACAACTTGGTTGGTTTGACCATATCTATTTCTCCGATGATACGGTACTTGACAAAAACGACACCCTTGCATATTCCTACTGGGCGGGTGACCACTCTCCGCTTTCCAACGGTCAAAGCTATACCGTCACGCGTAATATAGCTGTCCCGAATACAGGATTTGGAAATCGTTATATTCTATTCGTAGTTAATCCGAACGGCGACCAGCCGGAGGAATACGAAAGCAATAATACCTTTGCAGTACCAATCCTGCTTGCTTCCGCAGACCTGGCGGTGACGGAGGTTACGGCTCCCACTCTGGCTGTCGGAAATCCTGCGACTATAGATGTCGGCTGGACGGTAGCTAATATCGGGACATTTGCCGGTAATATCAATAGCTGGACCGACATAGTTCTCCTGTCATGGGACATTTATCCTCTTGACAAATACGATCATGTAATAGCGGAATTTAACCATACAGGACTTTTGGATGTTGGCGAAAGCTATTCCCGAAACGAAACCATCGTCCTGCCCGGTGGAGTTAGCGGGCATTACCATTTGTTTGTAATAACCGATGCCTATGAATTTGTTCCTGAAGGCAATTCTGAGGCGAACAACATAGGCGAATCTTCCCAGATGCTTGAGATTGCGTACAAGCCATACTCAGACCTCGTCGTTACATCGGTTGTAGCCGAATCCACCGGCAGTACCGGCAGCCCCTTAACGGTCTCCTGGACGGTCTTAAACCAGGGCATTGCTGCCACGGATACTTTCTATACGCACGATGCTGTGATGTTGTCAACAACTCAGGATGGACTTTATAATCTCGAATGGCTTGATAGTTTCGATTATACCGGAACACTGGCGGCAGGCTCAAGCTACACACGTACGGTTGATGTGTTTTTACCCTATGAGCTCAATGAGCTCACACCGGGTACATATTATGTAGTAGTCGAGACAGGCGGACCTTACGAATCCATACACACCGATAATAACTGGAATGTGTCAGAGCAGGTGGAAATAACCTTTACCCCTGCGCCCGATTTAATCGTGACAGATATTGTCGCACCAATTGAAGTGGACTCAGGAACCAAAATAGACATTGAATGGACAGTTCTAAATAATGGGTCAGGTGATGCCGGTGGTAGTTGGATAGACCGCGTGGAATTACAGAATCTCGATGGAACCAAGACCTATCACCTTGGAGAATTCATATACGGCAACCCTCTCGGTGCTGGGATGTCTTATACCCGCAGAGAACAGCTTACGCTTCCCGAGAACATACAGGGCTCTTACAAGGTTCGGGTAACAGCAAACGTACCAAGATGGACCGGAGACCGGGGACTTTATGAAGGCAGTGCTACAGATAATAATATGACCCTGGATGATGATGCGATATTGATAAATCTCTTACCGCATCCTGACCTTCAGGTACAGTCCGCAACGGCACCGGAGCAAGTTACTGCCGGTGGAACAATATCTCTTGAGTTTGTCATTATCAATCAGGGTGCCGCCTCAACCCAGAGACTCTACTGGAAAGATGGGGTTTATCTTTCTGTTGATAATGAATACAGCAGTGATGATACGCTGCTTGGACAATTTGATAATGGTTCTGCACTTGACCCAGGCCAGAGCTATCTGACTCAAACCGGAAGCTTGGTTATTCCTGAGCGTATGCGCGGAGATATGTATATTATCGTAGCCGCAGATTGTTCAAGGCAGGTAGATGAATACCCCAACGAAGATAATAATGCTCAAATCCTGCCATTATACGTGGAGCCTCTTCCAGCACCGGACCTTGTAACAAGCGATGTATTCGCGCCCGACCAGGCGATTTCAGGTCTTTGGATTGAAGTTCGATATACCGTTACGAATCTGGGAATGGGGCCGACCGTTGTTGATAACTGGACGAACAGCGATAGCTGGACAGATACGGTATGGCTTACCAGAGACAAAAACAGGCCGCATCCCGGCGTTCAAGACCTCTTATTGGGAAGTTTCACCCACGAGGGGCTGCTTGATGTCGGCGAAAATTACGAGCAGGTAGTCAGTGTTCGGATACCCCAGCCCGAGGAGATCGGCAAGCTCGATGATATACAGGGCCAATGGTATATAACTCCCTGGTGTGATGCCTATGATATTGTCCTGGAGGAAACACTGGAGGCCAATATAAATCCGGATGACCCACACGAGATTGACAGCAACAATTATAAATCCCGGCCTATCACAATTATCGTTACCCGGCCCGACATCGCGGTTGTATCGGTAGTTCCTGATGCTCAGGCCTATGCCGGCGAGGACATAACCGTTCGCTGGACGGTTGAAAACCAGGGCAACAGGGTGCTGACCGCCAAGGGCTGGCATGTGGGATTCTGTTTGGCCGATTCGGAGTACGAAGACGGTTCTGGTGTTGGACATCGTATCGGCCTTGGAGGAATCGCACTTCCAACGGACCTTGAACCGGGACAAAGCTGCTCCGGTATGGAAACCTTTGAATTATCTCCTGCCAGTATTGGAGACTTAATAATAGTGACAGCTAATTTCGTCCCTTATTCTCCTTATTATATGCCGAGTCCGGACCTTAATTGTGATAACAATTTCCTTGCCGCGCCAACCAATGTAACTGCTCGTCCTGCAGATTTGCAGGTAACGAATGTTACTGTCTCACCACAAGTTTTGTATTCCGGCGATGATTTCACAATCGAGTGGACCGTCGAGAACTTTGGCTTCGAGGTGTGGCATGGAACAGACTACTGGTATGATGCCGTTTATTTATCGACCGATCCTAATCTTACGTTGGACCATAACAACTCTTTAACCGGAGGCTGGTTCGAGGGGCTTGGTTCCTTCATTCATTCTAACGAGCCACAGCTCGGGCCGGGTGACAGCTACACGCATAGTGAGCAGTTCACACTTCCACGTGGAATCGACGGCCCGTATTATGCCTATGTTTTTACCAATGTTTACGGCAAAGACGAAATCCCGCCATTTTTCACTGGAAATGACTCTTCACGTTCATTTTTCAGGACAAATGTCTTCGAAGATTATTCGAATAATCTCGGCGTTGCTGCCCTTGATGTTACTTACAGCGAGCCGGATCTTCAGATTACAAGTTTGACATTACCTGCTAAACAACCATATTCCGGGCAGAACATTGTCGTTTCCTGGATGGTCGAGAACTTCGGAACCCGCGCTGTTAAAAAGGGATGGGAGGATCTGCCGGCAGGTTCAAGGTCATGGATCGACCGTGTATATTTGTCAAGAGATCCTTCGCTTGATAGTGAGGACTACTATCTGGGCGGTGTCTGGAAGTCTTTTGAATTTGGTGCGGGCCAAACCTATTCGAGCACTGCGAATGTAACTATCCCTGACAATATTGAAGGGGACTACTATATACTGGTCTTTACAGATTCGAATATTGACGGACCTTTATATCCTGACGGCTCGGGAATTGGTTTTGACGACAAAAGTGACCGGATTCTGGCCCGTGTACTGGAATATCGTGACGAGGGTAACAACGTTAATGCAGCACCAATCACGATTATTTTAACCGAGCCGCCCGACCTGCAGGTAAGTGAAGTAATCGCACCGAGTCATATTTTTGCCAACCGCTCGTTTGAGATTTCATATACTGTGACCAATGCAGGCTCGGGTGATACGCCCGCTCTTCAATCATTATGGAGGGACAGAATATACCTGTCACGCGATGAGCTGCTGGATATGAAGAGCGATATCTTTTTGGGCGAAAGAGAGCATTCCGGGGGTTTGACTGCCGGTGCTGATTATCAGACTACCGTAGAGGATCTGAAGGTGCCGATTCATTTAACCGGTCCTTTCTACGTATTTGTGATAACCGATCCTATTCAGTCGGCATATAGGCCGCGAGGCCATGTCTTCGAAAGCCAATATGAGTACAATAATGCTACTCCGAGCCAACAGCCGATGATAATAGAGGCTCCGCCTCCATCGGACCTTGTAGTTCAGGATATTACCATACCAACACAGGCTCAATCAGGTGATGCTGTTGAGATTAGCTGGACAGTAACCAACACCGCCCAGGAGCCGGCCACAGAAAGCTGGAGCGATTCCGCTTATCTGTCATCTGATGCTGTTTGGGATATTCGTGATTCACTTGTAGGAAGAGTCGAACACACCGGCGACCTCATCCAGGACCAGCCTTATACGTCCACATTGCAAACGACTTTAGGACCTGTTCGTCCCGGGCAGTATCATATAATAGTTCGTACCGATATCTACAATCAGGTGCATGAGGATATTGGTGAAGCCAACAATATCACCGCTTCGGCCGATACTCTAAGTGTCAGCGTTGATAAGCTGATTTTAGGTGTTCCGCTGGAAACAACGCTGAGTACCGGCCAGGATCGCCTCTTCCAGGTAGAGGTCGGTTTAGGCCAAACACTAAAGGTCAGTTTAACTTCCGATGCTGAAGATGCGGTGAATGAACTGTATCTTCGCTATGGTGATGTGCCCACAGGAGTTTTATATGATGCCGCCTATGAAGGAATCCTACAGACAAATCAGATGGCCGTGATTCCCACGACAACGCCTGGAATGTATTACGTTATGATTCGCGGCTATTATGAACCGGCCCCGGATACGCCCGTAACGTTACTGGCGGAGTTGCTGCCTTTTGCCATCACTGATGTAATACCTGATATCGGCGGTGACGGCAGGTACGTGACTACGACCATTCTCGGTGCTCAATTCCATCCGGACGCAATTGTCAAATTAGTACGTCCGGGCATTGCCGAATATGAGCCGGTAAGTTATGAGGTAATAGACAGCACTCGAATCATTGCAATATTTGATTTTACCGATGCCCCGCACGGCCTCTACGACGTTAAGGTTATCAATCCCAGTGGCGAAGAGGCGATAGTGCCGTACAGATACCTCGTTGAGAGAGCAATCGAGCCGGACGTAACATTAGGACTGGGCGGCCCGCGTGTAATTGGTATAGGAGCAACCGGACTTTACGGCTTTTCTATTCAAAGCCTTACCAATATCGATACCCCGTATGTGTACTTTCAGTTCGGAGTGCCGGAGCTTGGAATAAATTATGTGTTCCCTCCCACCGGAGGCGGTTTGCAATATCTCAACTTCAGCACAAATCTGCGAGGTAGCCCCGAGCAGGGTGGTCTTGAAGATGTACCCTGGGCCGGCCTTCTTTCCGAGGTAAACACCTGGGGCGAAGTCCTTGCTCCCGGATACATATTCGACCTTGCGGACCGCGATTTCACGGGCTTAACGTTTACTGCGGAAACTTATCCGGGTCTTAAAGAACTGCTTGAGGAAAATCCCAAGTTGCTCGCAGGCATTTCGCACTGTGCAATTGCTTTTCAGTTCCATATTCTCGGCAGCGCAACAGTGCTTACGGGTGATGAATTCGTAGCCCGGCAGAGTGCGGAAGCCCTTGCCCTTCGTGAGCAGATACTGGCGGATGAAAACGCTTCATCTTCACTTATGCTCTTGGCTGCGGATGCTAATAGCTGGGTCTCTTTATACCTTGTGGCTCTGGAAGATGCGGGCCTGCTCAGGCCTGAGGACCAAGCTCCGTCTGTTCGCGAAGACCCATTAGTCCTCAGTCTGATGGCAACGTTGAGCACGGGTATTCTTGCCGGTCCCGCCGGTCAGGAAATCGTCACTGATGGAGACCTTGTGAAGTTCTTTGAGAAGGTGCGGCAATGGTATGGGCACAATGAAAATATTATAGCTGAACTGGCAAGTACGTACCCTGTTATAGCTGCCCTGCCTGATTCGGACGACTATAATCTGCAGCTTTCCAATCCGACTCACTTTGAAGCCTTTAATATATATGTGCCGTTCGGTACCTGCAAACTTGATGTACCACCGTATGTACCTGTTACACCGCTTGATTTTGCAAGCTACTTTAATACCGCAGGCACAATAGGCGAACTGGCCACAATGATAGGACCCGTCGGTTTTGGTTCTGAGGCTTTTCTACCGCTTGAACTGCCGCTGCCTTATACAATACGATTTGAAAATGATGCTGCTGCATCAAGTACGGTCTCTGAGGTTCGAGTACTCACAGAGCTGGATCCCAACCTTGATCCCAGGAGCTTCCGGCTGGGTGATTTGCAATTAGGCGACATCCAGGTACATATTCCATCAAACCGCGGAGCTTTCCAGGGCGATTTTGATTTTAGCGAAAGTAAGGGTTTTATTCTTCGTATCGGCGCCGGTATAGACCTCCAGTCTGCTACAGCCAGTTGGATTATTCAGGCAATCGACCCGGATACGGGTGAGGTTATCCAAAATCCCGATTTCGGCTTTCTGCCTCCAAACGATGCTCAGGGTTCCGGCGCAGGTTTTGTGACTTATACAGTCAAACCTAAGAATAATACTACGACAGACACAGAGATTTCGGCACAGGGACGCGTGTTATTTAATACAATGGCACCGCTTGATACCAATGTGGTTACGCACCTTATCGATGGTGCGGCACCGGTGACAACAATAACCCAGACACCATTGTCGCAGGGCAGTTCTGATATTCTGGTCAAGTGGGATGCTGCCGACGATGAAGGCGGTTCGGGCTTAAAACATGTAACCGTCTATGTAGCCGAGGACGGAGGCGATTTTAAGATGTGGCTGCGTCAGACAAGCGAAACGTCCGCGGTTTACCAGGGCCTGGCCGGGCACACATACGAGTTTCTGGCACTGGCAATGGATAATGCAGGAAATCAGGAGCTGCCTACCTTTGGTGTAAGTGTTCCCGATGATGATTCGACGGTCAATCTTGGCGGGTTACCCACAGTACCGGAAACAACAACTCCGGGACTCGGCCAGGCGCCGGAACCGAGTTCAACACCTTCAACCAATCCGTTGTTCCTTGAAGCCCAGCTTGAGATTCCCAATTCTGGGCTTTCAATACAAAGTTCTGAATTTGGCAGCGTACTACGGCCATTTAGTGCAGGGGCCTTTGCTACAGGTATCGAGCAAAGCCATGCCGACATTGGCCCGATGGCGATCGTAGTCATGCCAGACGACTCGGTTATTGTAAGTGGTGGCCAGACACGTGGTGAGCTTTATCGGTTCTCGGAATATGGCGGCGAGGCTTCGGCGCCGTTTGCTTCACTGCTTTATCCAGTATTTGATATGGCCCTTGACAATCAAGGTAATTTATGGGCTGTGACCGGTGGAGGCCCACTGCTGAAGCTGGATCCGGATACAGGTGATATTCTCGAAGAATTCGCTGACGGTCTGACGCAGACACTTGCCATCGACCCGGGTACCGGTCTTATATATATTTCATCCAGTCTTGGTATTGAAATCTTCGACCCATTGACAGAGACATTTACTCATTTCAGTGATGTCCGTGTCGGCAATATGGCGTTTTCTCCGGACGGTCAACTTTGGGCGGCTGTTTGGCCAAATCGTGGCGATGTGGTCAGGTTTAGTGCAGATGGCGCTGCTGAATTGATGCTGCATTTCGATACCGATGTTGATTCATTGGCATTTGGTTTTGACGGCAGTGAACTTGAAGGATTGCTGTTTATATCCAACAACAACGGGCCGAAAGGCAGTGACGGCAGCGAGTTGATAATGGTTGATCTTGCAACCCTCCAGCAGGTGGCTGTCGCTACGGGTGGGAGTCGAGGTGATATCGTCATCACCACACCCGACGGCAAAGTTTTGCTTAGTCAGTCAAGTCAGGTCGATGTATTACGGCCAGCTGTTGCACCAATGGTGCTTTATACGAATCCCCCGCCGGATAGTATAGTCGCGCTTCCGCGTGGAGTTATAACGGTTACTTTCGATCAGGATATGCTGCTGAGCAATCCGGATAATCCTGCCTCTGTGCTGAATACCACCAGCTATCGGCTGTTCGGTGAGAATACGGGCTTTATCGAAATCGATTCTGTAACTTATGATTCTTCGACGAAAACAGCCATTGTAATTTTTGACGGACTGATGCCCGACCAGTACAGAATACAGGTCCTGGCTCGTATTCAAAACAGTGAAGGTGCTGAACTCCAGGCAGAGTATATCAGCCAGTTTACTGCTGTATCAGATTTCTCTTCATCGGTTGAGATAGAATTCTTGACAGTGCGCTCCGACCGGCAAGGTCAGACTGTCTCGTATGATGTTCGTGTGACAAATATTGGTGATTATGATATCGTCCTGCCCGTATTGCTTGTATTGGATCCTGCCCTGTTTTTTGACGGTCAGCCCATCGGAGCTGATTACCAGAGCGAAGATATGATATGGTTGATAGACCTGACTGAAGCTATGCCGACCGGCGGCATCCTCCAGCCGGGCCAATCAACAAACGGTTATACGATTCCAATTTACAATCCAACTGGCCAGACCATTACCTTTGAACACGGCATCTTTACCCTGCCGGTTGCCAACATAGCCCCGGTGTTTGATTCCTACCCCGTGATAACTGCAACAGCGGGGCAAACCTATCAATACCAGGCAGCAGCAACCGACCCGGACGGTTCATTGCTGACATATCTGCTCTATGAGGCGCCGGAAGGAATGACAGTTGAAACCAACAGCGGCCTTATCAACTGGGAACCTACCTCCGATAGTCCCTCTGAAGCCCAGGTTATATTGCGTGCCTATGACCCGCGCGGAGCATACGCTACACAGGAGTTTTCCATTACGGTAAATGGCGGAAACCAGCCACCGGTTCTCAATCCGATTGCGTCTGAAATCCACGGCTATGAGGGTCAACCCTTACAGGTTCTTGTTTCAGCCGTCGATCCGGATGATGATTCACTGATGTTCTGGGCGGATAATTTGCCACCGGGTGCGGTGTTCAATACTAATGCACAGGCCCTTCAGTGGGTGCCCGAACCTGGAAGTGCCGGCACCTATGAGAACGTTACGTTTATTGTCAGTGATGGTGTTAACCGTATAACACAGACAGCAACCATTTTAATCGCGCCAACAAACCAGGCGCCGATTTTAATCGTCCCGACTGACAGGACGGCCCATGAAGGACAGACTGTCAGATTTCAACTTTCAGGCTCTGACCCCGAAGGACAGGAGATTACCTTCTCAAGCAATGCCATCCCGGCAGGAACTGTACTCAACTCCTACACTGGTCTTTTCGAGTGGGACATAGGATATTTCATGGCGGGCGAATATGAAATTCCCTTTACTGTCAGTGATGGTGAGCTCTCTTCTACGGAGAGCATGAAGATAACGGTTACGAATGTCAATGCCGCGCCTGTAATTTTCGATGTGGCCGGCTGGCAGATATACGAAGGTCAAACTATCCGGCAAAGAGTCTTTGCCTACGATCCTGATAATCCGGCTTATATACCGCCTGAGCGCTTGGGGGACGGTTCACTTAGTGTGCTTGAAGGAAGCCAGCCTTCGGTAACGTATAGTCTTAGTCTTTCTGATTTGCCGGCCGGGGCTGCTTTTGACTATGAAACCTGGATGTTTCAATGGACGCCAACATACGACCAGGCCGGTGATTACGTTATAACGTTTACTGCTACAGATGATGGTGATGGAACAGGTGTAAATCTATTTACAACGATAGACGTTCCTGTCACAGTCCTTAATTCTAACAGGTCACCGGAAATAACAGAAATTGCCAATCAACAGGTTAATCGCGGCGAAGTTCTGGAAATAACCGTAACCGCAATTGACCCTGATGGTGACTCACTGATACTTACTGCAGAGAATGCAATTGCTGGATACGCGTTACCTGACTTTGTTACATTTACGGATAACGGAATTGGTACCGCGTCACTTAGATTTGAGCCGGAATTCAGTCATCGCGGTGATTATGTGATTAGAATTATCGCTACTGATGATGGTAATGGCCAGGCCTCTGCTGTTCTTTCGGATGATTACACCTTTGTTGTAAGTGTTCTCTCGCCTAATGAGCCGCCGCAAATGTCCTATATCGGCGACAAAGTTGCCGTGCTCGGCCAGATGCTGGAATTTACCATAAACGTTAGTGACCTTGACCAGGACGAGTTAACCTTTGAAGCCGATGGGCTTGCTGCAGAAGCCTTGCTGTTACCCGGCACCATTTATGGCACAGCAACATTTAGCTGGAGTCCTGCGGTAAAGGATATTGGTACCCACGTTATCACTTTTCGTGTAACCGATAGCGGCAACGGCGACCCGGCTGAAGTCCTAAGCGATGAGCAGACGATTAACATAGTAGTGCGCGGCGCAAATGCTGCACCCGTGCTTCTTGATCAGATAGGAGAGCAAGTCGCTAATGAAGCACAAGAGCTATCGGTTATATTATCTGCCAGTGACCTGGATGACGATTCACTTACTTACTATGCGTCGAATCTGCCGACCGGAGCCCAATTTGACCCGGCCGCCGGTACCCTAATATGGACACCCGGCCTTTTCCAGGCTGGAACGTATGAAGGGATTGTTCTTGGTGTCACAGATGGAAATAAAACAAGCTCTGAAATTATAACCATAACTGTCAATAACACAAACCAGGCACCGGTATTTTTGTCTTTGCCTGAGCAGTCGGGTCAGGAAGGTTCGGCTCTGCAGTTTACTCTTTCAGCAAGTGACATAGATGGTGATGAACTAACGTTCAGCTCTTTATCAGCTTTACCTGCAGGGGCAACTTTTAATTCTCTTATCGGTCAACTTAAATGGACTCCCGACTATGAGCAAGCAGGCATTTATCCATTGCAGTTTATGGTAGAAGATACCGGCGGACTAAGTGATACGATAGATATATCCATCAATATTTCCAATGTAAACAGACTGCCATCAATCGAAGTCTCGAATCACGCTGTTGCATTAGGACAGTTGTTGAGTTTCTCCATTGTTGGTACCGACCCGGACCTTAATGCGACTCTGACCTATTCTGCCGATGATTTACCAGACGGTGCTGTCCTTGACCCTGCGACGGGTCAGTTCGAGTGGACGCCCGGTCCGGGACAGACAGGCGATTATGTCGTTATCTTTGCTGTAAGTGACGGCCAATCAATCGTCACCGCCACCTCACTTATCCGAGCCGCCCTGAGTCCTGAAGGACCTGTCGTAACAATCGAGCTAACACCAAGCTTCCCTGTTGTCCCCGGCCAGTCTGTTTTAATACATCCAATTGCTGATAGCCTGGCGGAAATTGAAAGTTTAACAGTAAAAGTGGACGGTCAGCCGCTAACACTTGATCAACAGGGACGAGTTGAATACATCCCAATCCGACCGGGGCAATTTCTCGTTGAAGCTACGGCTACCGATGCTGACGGACGTGCTGGTTCAGCGAATATTATTATGAAAGTCCGTGACCCTGATGATAGTACCGCTCCAATTGTTAGTTTTGGATTAGGCCTAAACAGGACAATGCTGACAATGACTACTGATTTGAACGGCACGGTATATGACGTTAACCTTGATGGCTGGGTCCTTGAACTGGAACGTCTTAACGCTGGCAATTTCGAGATAATCGCCAGCGGTAACGAGTCTGTTATCGATGATGTCATTGCTGTTTTCGATCCAGATTCATACTCAAATGGTTTCTACAGGTTCCGATTGACCGCCATAGATATAAGCGGTCGTGAAACTCTGGCCGAGCTTATCGTAGAAGTAGCTACATCGACAAAGACTACGCAATACCTGCAATCCGAAACAGATATGACTGTGCAACTCGATGGACAGACTATAAATATCGTTCGCATGTACGACTCGCTTGTGCGAGACCAGAGTGGAACATTCGGCTTCGGCTGGCGACTGGCCAATCGAGACGTTAATATCCAAACCGACGTCTCTTTGACCGGAGGTGGGCAGTCGGCGCTTACTAATCCTTATCGTATCGGCACAAGGCTTTATCTGACTGTGCCTGAAGGTCAAAGGGTCGGCTTTACATTTGTTCCGCAACGGCACGAAATCGCAGGAGCTATCTACTACACTTCTGCATGGGTAGCCGATCCGGGTGTTACGTACTCGCTGCAGTCGGCGTACACGCTTCTTACTCTTGCAGGCAGCAGATTGTATGACCTAAGGACAGCCCGGCCCTACAATCCGGCAAGCGGCGCTTTCGGAGATAATGAGTTTACTCTAACCGCACCGGATGGAACCATTTATTATCTCAGTTCGGACCGTGGTATAGAAGAACAAACCACTCCCGGTGGTATTCATCTTATCTACAGCGATGCTGGCATAGTCGGCCCTTCAGGACAAATGATTCACTTTATAACAGATGAGCAGGGACGTATAAGCTCAATCGTAGCACCAGATGGGACACATATTGTATATACTTATGATAATAACGGAAATCTTGTGTCTGTCCGTAACTTAGCAACGAGTCAGTCAAGCTATTATGCTTATACTTCTGAAGATAAACATCTGTTGACTCTTACAGTGGCACCGGACGGAAGCGGAACCGCAATTAATTACGACCCTGCTCCCCAAATGCTGCCGGTAAAAGCCAATCTTGGAACAGTTAACGATTTTACCTCTACAATACACGAAGAAAGCCTTTCAGCAGGTTCGACTGATCGATTCACATTTATTCTTCGCGATTCGGAGATAACATCAACGCTGAGCAATACTGTCCTGCTTGGGATAGCAGTAAATGCTTACTCCGGCAGCAGCTTTGAACCTGATATACCGGTCATACCAGGCCTGACACCATTGTCAATGTGGGCTGTCCCAGGAAGTGCATTTGCACTTTATGTTATTGAAAATTCAGGTTTGGAGCTTATTGAAATTTCAGGTGTCAATCCTAATACTTTGGGAGATTATCTGCTCGAATTGTTCATTGCAGGTGATGTAAATTCGGATGGCTTAATCGATGGCGTCGATACCTCTTTAATGGAAAGCGCTCTTGGTAGTGTCTCAGGTGACACTGCCTATATCATTGGTGCTGACCCTAACCGTGATGGTATTATCGATGAGACAGATTCGCACATACTCCTCAGCAATTATGATTTTGCTTCCAATCAGCCGCCCGTGATAACGCCCGAAATCTTCATGACCCATGAAGATTTAGAAATCATTATCCCACTGTCTGAACTTGCAGAAGATGCTGAGCATGACGTTATATACTTCAGTATCACAGGTTCCTTTAATGGGACAGCAACACTCGCTTCAAACGGTCGGTTTGTTCAGTTTGTCCCGGATATCGGCTTTACAGGAGCTGCCGACTTTGAGCTCATCGCTGACGATGGTTATGCCGTCAGTACTGCAGAAGTGATCGCTATCGAGGTAAGTGATGCGCCGCTTTTGCATATCGATTTTGAATCTCGTAATCCGCGTCTCGAAGTCGGACAAAGCACGTGGCTTTCAGTCATCGGTGATTTCGCAGACCAGGAAGATGTCGCGCTTCCTGGGTCTTATCTTGTTTTTGAATCTACAAATTCGTCAATCGCTTCTATCTCTGCCTATGGACAGGTAACAGCCCTTTCCGATGGCAGCTCTGTGATAACGGTATCCAGAAATGGCATCCTGGCTGCGACAGCAGTTGCTGTGGGTCTGCCGACCGACCAGGCACAACTGCTCATTTATGCAGATGGTGTTGATGTTGTTCCGCAGGCAGTGAGCATTGTGTCGTCCGGCGGACTGCAGCAGTTGTTTGTAACTATGCCGGGTGATATTGATATCTCTGACGGCATCAACGGCACACTTTACTTTGTTGGGAATTCTGCCGTGGCGAACGTCGGCATTGACGGTCTTATCACTGCTGTTGCGGAAGGTATGACAGAGGTGACGGTTATCAATGGGGCAGCAGAAGCTGTCATTCCCGTAAAGGTTATACCGGCGATTGCCACACCGAGCATTATAGGCTCCGAAGGAGGCATCGTCGAAGAAACAAGTGGTGGGTGGATATCAATCGGTCCCGGTGCTCTGATCGAGGATACTACCGTTAGCTTGAGTATGCTTGACCCGGCCGGGTTGTCCTGGCCGATTCCAGAGTTCTTGACCTTTGCCACCGCGTTTGAGTTGGACATAGGGGATGAACCTCTTTGGATTACGCCGCAAGTGGCGATTCCTGTTGGGACAGATATTGCTGCCGGAACGGAAGTTGTTTTCTGTCTGTATAGAGTTATTCGCGACGAAACCGGCACAGAAGTACCGGCATGGTTCCAGGTAGACCATGGTATTGTCGGAGCCGACAGCCTGGCACGAACGGAAACAGCGATTATGAACGGCGTGCTTGATTCAGGCTCTTACATGGTTGCATATGCTCCTGCTGACTCAACTGGTCTTGTTCAATATGAACTTCAACTACAGAACCCGATGTCACCACTATCTGAAGGTTTCTTTGTGGGTATCGAAGCAACCGCTTCGGATATCCCAACGCCTCTGACAGCGACACAGGAACCGCTTATGATGGCATTTGGTTTTAGTGAGCCTATACTATTCGGAAGTGCTTCATCAATACTATACGGCTCGTATTACTATGGCTCTGGATATGGCTATATGAATCTTCCTGCAGGCCCGCAAGTGATAGAGACTCTTGAGCTTAGCCCACCTGATATCCTGCCGGCTACGACAACAACTAATGTAAACATTGACCCGAATAAAGTTACGGAGTTTGTAACGATTGTTGATAATACAATGATCCCACCAGGACATTCCAGCGGAGCACCTTTGATCACATCTGTCAGCTTCTCCTTTGAAGGCACTGGTAAAATCTTACAGCCAACGGTAACCGTTGAGGGCGAACGGCTGCAAGGCGACGAACTGAATCTGTTGTTCTTTGAGTCTGGTAGTGGACGGGCTATATATGTAGCAGGTGCGGACCTTAGTGTAAATGGTAATACAATAAGTGCAGCCGTGCCGCAGAAGGTAGCGCTTGGCCTGTGTGTCATTGAAACGCGTAAAACGCAAACCAGGTTCAAGGATATCGATGGACAGAGGCGTCGGGAGAAATACTACGTCTGGAGTAACCAGGTTACCATGGATTATTCAGCCGGTTACGCATTTGTAGCAACAGCCTGGCCGGGTGAACTCGTCGCCATTAACTACAATACTCATGAAGTTGTCGCCCGGATCCCGGTAGCAGATGACCTGCTCGACCCTTCAGGAGAGGCAATAGGTGTTGTGGTCACGCCCGATGGAAGCCGGGCCTATGTGCTCTTGAGAAATTCAATCGCCGTTGTGGATACTATGGCACTACAGCGAATTGACGCAAATCTTTATACGGAGCACGTAGATAATATCATGTTTGCTGAAAATGCGAATCCACACTCGATTTCAATTGATCCAAAAGGAGATTATCTTTATGTAAGTGACAGCATTCAAAGTTTGATATATCAAATCTCAATCAATCCGGCGGATAAAGGTTCCTACAATACGCGCGTTGCGCTGTTTAATCTGAGTTTGCCGGTAGCCGGGCTGCGTGGCCTTGATGTAACAAGTGACGGCAAAAGGCTGTATGTTGCCGCACCATATAGTCAGGTTGGATGGAATGGCTCAAGCTATGACGGCAAGATCGTCGTTGTCGATATCGACCAGGATGCCGACCCCAACGGTTACAACATTGGGTTAGAGCTGGGCGAAATCAACCTTGGTTCGCATAAGGAACCAACTGGGATAAGCGCAGACAGCAGTAATCCTTACCTAATCACATACTCGGATTCCGTAGGTACTTTTGGCTTGATTGGAGCATCTGTTGATGACATAGGCCACGTGGAGCGTGATATCAAGATTGATAACAAAGGTATGGAGATTGCGATTCTTCCGGGTAATACCCTTGGCGGCCAGCACGCAGGCCATTCAGACTACGCGTTCGTTATAGGATATGAATCGGAAATAGACCGGCCAGATTGTCCAGCCGGCGGCAATATTATTATTGTCAAAGACCCATTTAAAGCCAGCGCCCAAGTTGTAGCCTTTACGCGACCGATTCCCGATGGTCATCCAACAGGTGTTGCGGTTTCGCCCGATGGCCAATACCTCTACGTAACGTATCGGAGGCCGGATTCAGTCTTTGTCTTTAGTGTACCGGAGATACTTGACCAGATAAAGGTCTCCAAGGGTAAGACCATCGATGACCGTGGCACACCACGGCTCAGCTACTATCCCGTTAACAACTGGGCACAAAACCAGTGGTTAGCCAATGCTGCTATTGACGTAAGAGCCGATTACCGTATGGATGTGCCTTACATTGAAGGTTACGGCCACGATAATACCTTCCGCGTATACAATGAGAGTCGGGCACCAATCTCACTGGCCGGTTTGCCCTGGGCGGTCGTGTTTGTGCCTGATACTAGTCCCGAGTTTAAACTGGTTGTTGATGGACTCAAAGATCATCTGTTCTTCAAAAATGGTGATAGCTTTACCTTGACTTTGAAGAACGACACGGCAGAAGAAGTTGGGGCTCGCGGCAATATAGTATTTTCCATTAAGATTGATGGGCCATATAAGAAGTTTATAAACTTTAGTATTGGAACGGATGAAGTTAATGTCGAACCTTACCAGGAAATAATTTTTGCTCCGCAGGAATACTTGAAACTCACCATAACGATGAAGCACAATAACGCAGTAAACTACAATTATGACCAACTGTTTGCCGCGGTGATTACCATAAGTGCCTGGGCTCAGCAGGGGGCGCAAGAAGAGCTTTTAGAGGAAACACCAATGCGTATCGCTCGCTTTATATCGGTTACCGATCCCAGCGGGTATACGAATATTGCGCAGTTTATGAAGACGCTCAATGACGGCCCCGACAACTTCATACGGGAAAAGACTGTTGAGTATCATCTCCCACAGAATATGGAGACAACCTTTAAGAAAGGGACCTCGCAATGGGATAGTACCGATATGTTCATTCTTCCCGATGGCCCATTTGTTGGCGAAGATTCGATGGTATGGAAGTTCGACCCGACTGAAAATGGTTCAAGGGCCTTGGAGCTCAGACTACTGATAGATGGCACGTTATTGTACACCACTCCTATTGTGCTTCGTGGCACGTCTATTGACAGATCTATTGTCAGCGTTGATCGCGAGGGATTTATTAGGGAACTAACAGCTTTCCTGGAAAACGACGACTACTTCGATGGTTTTACGTTTAACGGTGAAGCATCTAACCAGTTTAAAAACTTCTTTGCCGGTATCTTGCCAACGGACTCGTGGAGCCCCTTTGAATTTAGTCAAAGGGTAAGCGATGAGGCAGATCGGCTCCTGCAAGCGGTCCAGGATGACTTTTATCGTTATGAGAATCGCGCCGGTGTTTATTCTCCTTCCAGCCCGGATGGGATGGCAATACAAATCGTGGAAGACAATGATGATATACTCGTTGAAGCCCAGGAAGTAACCAGCGTTTGGGGTTTGTTCACTCCGCCCGATCCAGGTGATCCGGCTTATACACCTACTAATTCGGGACCTTTCGGCCTTGCCTCGAAATTGGATCAGTACGTAAAGGCTTTAGAGACCTATCTCCAAGACATAACGCTTTCACCTGCAGCTGTTGCATATGCCTTCACCGAATATCACAACATTTTGACAACTGTGGGAATTACAGGACCTGAAAAGCTTAACGTTTGGTTTAGTATTTTCGTACATGCAGAGAACTATGCCAACCCTGCCATAAGTTTCGGTGTGTATTGTGCCAATACAGTAAGTCATGAATTGGCACATACGTTTGGTGTAGATGAGGCATATTATGCACCAACTAAAGGTCCTGATGCTGGTAAGACTCAAGACGTTCCGCCGAAAGATATCATGCGGTCAGGTAGCCCGCTTGATCCAGATCTTGGTTTTGCGTGGATGCATTTCCAAACGCTGATGGTCTCTGCAGGGATAGCACCTAATGAGGTAGATGCTGTATTTCGTGATACGATTAAGAAAGCCGCCAAAAACTTTCTGCTTCCTGAGAGTAAAAACGGCATTCCAACTCATATCAGGATACTGGAAACAGCCGAAGAACCATATATTAGTCTGATGGTTGATGAGACATTGTTGTTCCCGGATGGTCAACTTGACCTTGGGAGTATCTCTAATGACGGCACTGGCGGAGCGAACGTCTCAATGGAGATGATACTGCTTAACGACGGACGGGCACTACTAACTGTAAACAGCATAGAACTGACACAGGGCAACACCGGTTTTTCAATAGTTGATGCTCCGGCGGAGGCGTTTACACTTGCTGCCGGCCAGACCATACTATTTACCCTAATGTTTGACCCTGAGCGAACAGGATGTGCTTCAGATTCGTTGGTAATCTATTCTGATGCCGTAGACTCGCCGCAACTATCGATACAACTCGGAGGTGTCGGCTTGACTGAATTTGGCCAGGTCAACGTCAGCGTTGCATCGGAGTATGTAAGCGGACAGCCAAACAGCAATCTCGGTGGGCTGAGTTTATTCGCACTGCCGGGACAGGCCGAGGACTTTATTACAATCAGTAATACGGGCGGCGGTCCTTTGTCAATATGGCTGGTCAATGTTGCCGAAGGCGCTAATCAATTCGCTATCAGCGGCCTGCCGGCTGGTTTTGGAGCGAGCAATCCCATTGTGCTGGATTCGGGTGAATCATTCTCATTAGATCTCACATACACGTTCAGCACGATAGGCTTACAGCGTGGCAAGATACAAATCGTTTCAGATGACCCACAAAACCCACTCTATTCGTTCTGTGTTGTAGGAACTGGAGTTGGAAATGTTGATGACTTAGACTACGGCAATGATTATGTCGCCATAGTATCAGGTGACTATATCCGTCGCTTCATAAGTGACCCTGACGGCAATTTCAAAGTACGCCTATCACCTGGAGCTAAATATCATCTCGTTATTTTTGATCCAATAAGTGGGCTGATCGCACATGACTTCGGTGTCGTTGGGGCAAATGGCCAGATAATAGGGCTATCGCAGCCGATATTTGCCGCCAGCACGGAACAGGACTCGGATGGTGATGGTTTGCCGGATGATATCGAGTTCGCTATCGGTAGCTCGATGGATAATCCGGATACGAACTTTGACGGCCTCGACGATTTCGAATCCGTAGCCGCGGGCATCAATCCGGTAAGACCCAATTTCAACGCCGTTGTGCTGCCCGGATTAATTACTATGCCTTCGACGATCACAATCTTACAAGGCCAGGAAAGTCCTGAAACGGAAAGTCCGGACCTAACACCACCAACCGGCCCGAGTACTCATCAGAGCCCGCCGGAAAATACTTTACCAAATCTTCCCCAGCTGCAGCATTTTGAACCTGAGGATGTGCATGTTGGAATACAAAACGGCGACTTCTCCCTTAGTGACCCATCAAGTGAAGATTTCGGCTGGGATATCCGTGGTCAGGGTTCTGTATCTGATGGACGTGCGATTCTTGCAGAAGACCAGAGATTAATGACACGATTCTCCCAGACCTTTATTATGCCAGCCGGTGTAAAAGAACTGCGATTTACAATACTTGGAATCGACCTTAGCTCAGGTGCTAACGGACCTGCTGATGCCTTTGAAGTGGCCTTGCTTAATGCAAACAACCAGGCATCATTGCTTGAGACATCTGTGGGGCTGTCACAGACGGATTCAATTTTAAACATCCAACATAATAGTCAGACCTATTTCGGCACCGACGTTAACATTCCAGATGTTACAAATTCTGGTGACACTCTCTTATCTGCTGGTCCATTTATCGTAACAGTTGACCTGCAGAACATAACCGAGGATACTATTGTTACACTTTATTTTGACCTGCTCGGATTTGTCCCGTTCGCAAGTACCGTTGGAATCGATGATGTCGAACTGGTTATGGATGGTATGGAGGTGCCATCGGCTCAGGCCAACGGGCCGTATCAGGGCTGGGTGGATATACCGATTTCATTTGATGCAAGCAACTCATTCGATGCGGACGGCCAGATCGTATTATACGAGTGGGACTGGAATAATGATGGCATCTATGAGACAAATAGTACAACGCCAACGACTGAGCACACCTGGAACTTTGAATATTCAGACACCGTATTGCTGCGTGTTACCGATGATGATGGTCTTACTAATATCGACACGACACAAGTCAATATCGAGCAGATGGTAAATATACCACCAACTGTCGATGCTGGTGACGATCAGACAATTGATGAAGGCTCTACTGTGAGCCTTTCCGGTTCATTCAGTGATAATACTCCGATGGATAGCTGGACGGCAACTGTGGATTATGGAGATGGTTCAGGAGCACAGACGCTTACTCTTATTGGAACAACCTTCAACCTCAGCCATACCTATTTTGATAACGGCATTTACGAGATAATCGTTAACGTAACCGACAGCTATGGTGAAACTGGCTCCGATATTGTTACCGTGACTGTCTTAAATGTTACACCGGCTGTAAATGCCGGAGATGACCAGATGGTTAACGAAGGCGATACAGTGAACTTCTCCGGCACCTTCACCGATCCGGGCGTACGGGATACCCATATGTACCTATGGGATTTCGGAGACGGCACGACCTCTGATCAGCTCTCTCCTGAGCATATATATGCTGACGATGGCCAGTATACAGTAACATTTACTGTGACCGACGATGATGGCGGCATCGGAACGGATACTCTGACAGTCATGGTCGCTAACGTGGCTCCGGCGGTCGATGCCGGTCCCGACCAGACCGCCAATGAAGGTGATACCGTGAACTTATCCGGCTCATTTACTGATCCAGGCATATTAGATACTCATAGGTACCTGTGGAATTTTGGTGATGGCTCAACTTCAACCGAATTATTGGCCGTCCATACTTACGTTAACGAAGGAGTCTATGAGGTAACCCTCACGGTGACAGATGATGATGGTGGTGTAGGAACTGATACTCTAATAGTGACGGTTATCAGCACAGGTGGCCAGGCCCCTGAGATAACGCAGCTATTAATAACAGAGAATATTAACGAAAATGATATAGCGACCTTGACCGGACAATTTATTGATCCTGATATGCTTGACAGTCATACGTTGGTAATAGACTGGGGAGATGGTTCCAGCGATACGTTTATTCTTTCTGTTGGTGATCGTAGCTTTTCAGCGGAACATCGATATCTTGACGACGATCCCAGCGACACGGCTTCAGATCTCTATACGGTCATCGTGACGGTAGGGGACGATGAACTGGGCAGCGATACCGAGGATGTCGGTGTCACTGTTACCAATATCGCCCCGACACTCAGCGGAGTGAGCGCGACCGATGCCGATGAGGGGTCGTTCAGCACCTTGACCGGCACGATCAGCGATACCGGCACCCAGGATACCTTTACCTTGAGCGTAGATTGGGATGACGGCACGCCGGTCGATTTCTTTAGTTACCTTGCTGGTACTACAGTGCTTAGCGAAACACACACCTATGCCGATGATGGTAATTACACCATTACCCTGACGCTCACCGACGATGATCTCGGTGCCGATAGCGAAACAGCAGGCGTGACGATCACCAACGTCGCTCCTACTGTCGATGCTGGCGGCCCGTATGAGATCGATGAGGGCGGTGACTTGGCCCTGTCGGGCTCGGGAAGCGATGCCGGCCCGGATGATCTGCTGATATTGGTTTTCGAGTGGGATTTCGATCTTGATGGCATGTACGATGACGGCGTCGGGGCGAACACGATGGTACCGTGGGCCACGCTCGCTGCCCTGGGCCTTGATGATGACGGTGACTACACCATCGGCCTGCGGGTTTCCGATGATGACACCTTTACTGAAGATACTGCGACGCTGACGATCCTCAACGTCGCGCCGGTAGCCAATGATGATACAGCCGTGACTGATGAAGACACGCCGGTCAATGTGGATGTGCTGGCGAACGACAGGGACGTGGAGAACGATCCGCTGAGCATTACCATCTTAAGCAGCACCAATGGCACAGCGGTAGTCAATGATGGTGGCACGCCTGCTGATCCAAGCGATGACACGGTGGACGTCACCCCGGATGCGAACTTCTACGGTACAGTCCAGTTTACCTACCGGGTCAATGATGGTGAATTCGATTCAAACGAAGCGACCGTGAAGATCACGGTTAATCCTGTCAATAATGCACCAACCGTTGTCGCCGATAATACACAAATTGTTGTTGATGAAGGTAGTATCGCAGGCAATGAAGGGACATTTAGCGATGTAGACCAGGGCGATTTAGTCGCGATCACCCCTTCGGTTGGCACGATTACACAGACCGGCACCCAGGCTGGTACTTGGAACTGGTCGTTTAATACGACGGACGGCCCAGTAGAGAGTCAGACAGTCACCATCACGGCAACTGACAGTGATGGAGAATTTACTACGACCACCTTCGACTTGGTTGTCAACAATGTAGCTCCATTCGTAAATGCAGGACCTGATACTGTTATTGATGAAGGTAATGTTGTAATTTTCAGCGGGTCGTTTACTGATCCGGGCACGGCCGACACGCACTCGATCGAGTGGGACTTCGGCGATGGTACAACCTCTGATCAGCTCTCTCCTGAGCATATATATGCTGACGATGGCCAGTATACAGTAACATTTACTGTGACCGACGATGATGGCGGCATCGGAACGGATACTCTGACAGTCATGGTCGCTAACGTAGCTCCGGCAGTCGATGCTGGTCCCGACCAGACCGCCAATGAAGGTGATACCGTGAACTTATCCGGCTCATTTACTGATCCAGGCATATTAGATACTCATAGGTACCTGTGGAATTTTGGTGATGGCTCAACTTCAACCGAATTATTGGCCGTCCATACTTACGTTAACGAAGGAGTCTATGAGGTAACCCTCACGGTGACAGATGATGATGGTGGTGTAGGAACTGATACTCTAATAGTGACGGTTATCAGCACAGGTGGCCAGGCCCCTGAGATAACGCAGCTATTAATAACAGAGAATATTAACGAAAATGATATAGCGACCTTGACCGGACAATTTATTGATCCTGATATGCTTGACAGTCATACGTTGGTAATAGACTGGGGAGATGGTTCCAGCGATACGTTTATTCTTTCTGTTGGTGATCGTAGCTTCTTAGCAGAACATCAATACCTTGATGACGAACCAAGCGGCACTGAAGCCGATGATTATCTTATCCAGGTACTACTAACAGATGACATTGACGGCCAGGATACCGCTTCGGCAACGGTTACGGTAAATAATCTTGCGCCGGAAATCATTACCTTCTCCACCAATTCCGGCGGATGTGGTGGAGATACTAACCAAAGAGAAGTTTCCATCTTTGCCGAGTTTACAGACGCAGGTACCCTGGATAGCCATATCGCAACCATCGACTGGGGCGACGGCACAATTACAACAGGACAGATTACAGAGACTGGCGGAGTTGGCGCTGTTTCTGCAAGTCATACTTATGTGGACGGTGGAATCTATGAAATTAAGCTGACTGTTACTGATGATGACACTGGCTCAGATACCAAGAATGCTACCAAAGCAATTGGTGGAGTAAGAGTGGTTGATGGAGTTTTACAAATCATTGGTACCTGTGGCGATGACCATATTACCATACAAAAGATATGCGCCG
>Ga0315548_1000400_pt1 | contig 40459 bp, 34 predicted proteins | sample SalMarSW160110MG_2_FD_202540 | JGI IMG/M metagenome (GOLD analysis project Ga0315548, IMG submission 202540) | Salt marsh sediment microbial communities from the Plum Island Ecosystem LTER, Massachusetts, United States - Salt Marsh Sediment SW1601-110 ... | reverse complement strand
TCCTGCAATTTCGACCAATACATTCATAGTTGTTCTAACTTGTTGTTTTACATTTAGTGATTTATGCTTTTACAATTAAAAAAAAACACTCTGCCAGAGTGCTTATATTTTTAATTTACTTCATTACACGAACTACAATTCGTATTCAATACCTGTGCTGATTATATGAGATGTCAGCGGATTGTTTTCGTAATATTCCTGCTGGTATTTGTATTGCAGGTTGATATTGATATCCTTCGTTAACCGATATTGAAGACCTGTAGTAATTCTCAACTTCTGCTGGTAGTTGTTCCACTTCGGTCTGATGGTATAAAACATTTCCGCCGATACCATGGGAGCTATATCCCAGCCTTTTCTCCTGTATTTAAAACTGATCTTATGCCTGTGTACAGACTCAGGTATCTTTCCTTCTTCATCCCTGTAAATATTCGTGTATTCATTATGGTACATAGCCCTGTAAGCCACTCTCAATCGCTCAATGCGGTAATCCAGTTCTGCATAAATGCCAAATCGATTCAAGTTTCTTGTCAGATCCTCTCTTTTATAGTTTATCTCATGCCTGTATTCAAGGCCAAAACGCAAAAACTTAGTAACGGGAACTGATAAATCCGCAGTTGCAAGAAAACTTTCCAGGCGGGTGCTGTTATCCCAAAGTCTGATTTCAGGAGCTAAAGAAAAATCTACCAGGTTAAACAGTTCGCCTTCAAGTTCAAAATCCCACCAGGTTCGAAAATCTTCTTCCTGGCCCATGGCAAAAACCGGAAGCAACAAAAAAATGAAAAACGAAAAACTTCTTCTAAACATCGCAGAATCTGTTACTATTTAAGGACAATGATATCCGGAACCTCAACGGTTTGATTTTTCGCAGTAATTTCAACCTGTCGCATCACAGGAATTTTTTCTGATGTATAAACATAATTTTTTGTTGAATCTTTTGAATATGCAAAAACAGTATAACTTCCTTCTCTCAAATAATTAAATTCGTATACTCCATCATAATTGGTTTCAAACTTATCCCCATACACCGCATCATCGCCATAAATAATAAAAACATCTTCTTTTGCTCCGGGATAATCAGGAGTTTTCTGAATTGTAAAATCATAGTTGTATTCCCTGATTATTACTTTACCCCGTATTGTTGAAGTTCCCCCTTTGCCCGGATCTTTTTCACAAGCAGTAAATCCTATACCAAGAGTAAGGATAAGAAAAAAAGTAGTAATAGTTTTCATCGATTCTTATTTATTTAAGCATTATTAATTTAATTGTCTCAACATTGTTCTTATCGGAAAGACGAACAGTATATATTCCATTTCCGGAATGTTCATTGTATTGATCGTTCCCGTACCAATCAATATAATAAGTCCCGCCGGTAAGATATTCATCCACAAGAACGTCAACAAGTCTTCCGCTGATATCAAATATTTCCAGACGATAATTCCCATCCAAATATACATTAAACTGAATTGTTGTGAAATCCCTGAACGGATTTGGGAAACATTCAAATGATGAAGTTAAGGGATCTGGTATTTTTTGTTCTTCATGATATAATACTCCTGTATTTGGTTCACAGGGGGTTCCTCCTATTCCAACCGCCTGCCAGTTTTCACCTTTTGTATTGTCATACGAAGGATGTATTAACTCAATGGTTGCTCCGGTTCCATTGGCATTTTCAGGCCACGGAGAATAAATATAATAATCAACAGCATCCATAAGGTAATCTTCATCGTCATACAACCGAATCATATCCCCATTGCTGCTCAGACCAAAAGGCATATCTCCCACAGAATTTTGCCGGTTGGGATAAAATGTACGAAAAGCTTCCAGATCCCGACAAATCAAAAGATAATCATTAGGTACCATTGTAATGGATGGAAAGTAATACCCGTCATCCGGCCCTGTATCACTTAACAGCCAACCGTTCAAATTCACTGTTGTTTGTCCGTTGTTCACTATTTCTATCCAATCCTTAGTGTCAAGATTCGGAGCAGAATTGTAATTGATTTCGTTGATAACAACAGAAATGTCTGAGCTTCCTGCTTCTTCAAAAACAGCAGTAAAACTACCACCGGCAGCCATGTCATAGTTGATGCTGATATTCGTTGAGTTCAATGTTCCTTCCCATCTGACAAATTTATACCCTGCCTTTGGGATAGCTGTCATTTTGATGGGAACATCTTTAAAATATATTCCTGAGAATGGATAATCTTTCGGATAGATAGAATTTAACTTGACCTTCCCGGCTTCGGTATCTGATACATCAATAGTAATTTGTTGTTCATTTCCCAGATTGAATACACTTTGCATATGTGCACGTGAGTAATTAGGTCTTCTCAGGGCAAAGGTTTTTTTATCTTCAATTTTCGAACTCCAGTTGTTATACGAACCCCACCAGCGGTTGATATGATACACAATCTCACTGCCAAATAAATCTTTTAATGAATCCAACTGGGCAATAGCAACAGATGGTAAAAAGTCTTGGTTAAGCCTGTCGCAATATTGATTGATAAAATTGTACCTGAATCCTATATTGGTAACCATCCTCCGTAAAAATAAGGTAGACCACGAAGGATTTGGCCAACCGGATTCGTTTGGTTCCAGGGCAAATTCCAGGGTATTCAAAGTGTAATCGGTTACCTCCCAGATCCCATAACCAAAATCGGTATCAAATAATATCCATCTCCATTTGCTCTCAACAGAATTGGTATTCCAGAATTTGATATTATTTCCCGGCCAGTCACGATTGTTAATATAGATCTGTGTCAATTGATACTGGATGAAATTATCAATATAGATTTTATCTGCTACCCATGTATAAACACTGTTGTCGTAAAGTGAGGAATGTGAATTCAGATAGTTGATAATTTCAAGGTATTCCGTGTTGTCTCCGAAAATTATATTTCCGGCATTTTCAAGCAGATTAACAGATTCAGGATCAACGAGATGATTCTCTGCAACAAAATGCTCATTCACTTTTTCCCTGATGTTCAGTATTCCCCAATACTCTCCGTTCAAATAAAATGCAGATGGCTGAAAAGCTTGTCTGTCGGTATTCATTTTACTGGTCAAGCCGGTCATAAATCCGTCATGAAACTGGAGTCCCATGTTATCATTGCCTGAGTTTCTCAGCACAAGAGCTTCAAATTTCTCAATAGGTTTGTCTGCAAAAAATTTGTATTCAAAGGAACCTTTGCCGTACTGACTGCGTGCAAAAAGGGACATGGATTTCTGGTCGCTTCCGCGCGACCAGCCACCAAATATTTTTGTACCTGCACCCTGATCAATTTTTTTCTCTCCTGAAACATCATACAGTTCAAAATGAACCGGTTTTTCCCAATCCTGCCAAAAATTAGCTCCAAAATAAGGATAATCGGGTTCGGCATTCGGCCCAAGTACATAGATCCCCGTAAGCTCATCCCACAAATTATCAGGCTCAGTGGATATACAAACAATTGGGAAATCGTGGTCAAGTTCTGTTGCATAGGTATTTGTAACCACCGGACCGGGCAAACTTAAAGGATCAATTACTCTTGCCCGCAAAACTGTACTGGTATTTATTTGTATAGGTCCTGTATAAAGGTTGTCATCCGTTCCCGGTATTGAACCGTCAAAAGTATAATAAATAGGATCTGAGGGATTGCTTGAGGAAAGTGATACTGTTGTACCTCCCAAATGCTTTCCTCCAATAACAGAAAATACAACTGTATCTCCGGTTTGCTGATCGACTCCCTGTGTATTGTTCGGTCCCTTCGGAGTTGGTTCTCCGAAATAAAACCAGTTTTCCGTTCCATCCGGTTTTCTTCCGTATGAAACATCGCTAAGCAGCAGGGTAGCACTTACAGAATCAACCAGTACACCCAAAGGATCAAACAAATAAAAACTCTCACCATCGGCTTTCAATTTGAAATTGGTATGCAAACCTTCGCCCGGAAATGACAAATACGGAGATACCTGTTCGGTATGCCCTGAACCGGACCTTCCGATAGACAGGAACGGAATAAGAGACATATCTGAAGAAGTAAGACTAACATTATGCCCCTGGATGGCTATCACATTGACACCTTCAACTAAAATCGTCTGGGGATCAGTAATTTCATGATATTCAGGAGAGCCTCCCTGATACATCTCCGCTTCATGCAACAAGCCATTTGTTCCCTGATCAAAAGGAATTTCTTCTCCCGGATTACCAAGATTCATCCGTGCTATTTCGTGACCATTCACATAGGCAACGAATCCATCGTCATAATCAATGTGTAATACCAGTTTTTGAATGCTTGACAGATCAGTAATAACAAACTCCTTCCTGATAAAAACACTCATTGTAGTTGGAATCACCGTATTGTCGTCCCCATCCTCATACCCAAAACCGCTGCTCCCTGTATTCCATGATGATGCATCATATCCTGCATAGCGCCAGCTTGTCCCTATTTCCGAATCAGGAACTATATATTCCCATGTATCACCCCAGTCTATTAAGGTTTGGTAGGTCAACCCTATTTCTTTCCTGTCTTTTCCCGAAGCAAACACTAACATATATTCACCTACATTGAAGGAATATTCCGGAAATGTCCATTTATCAGTAATCAGAATCTCATCTGAAAGCGCATATCCTCCAATGTCGATCGGGACCGAACCTGAATTGTATATTTCTATCCAGTCAAAGTATTCATTATCTTCATCAACAATTCCGTTCACATTTGATGAAAGAAACTCATTAATGAATATTTGTGCGTTGAGACAATAAGAATACCAAATCATTAAAATGAGAAACAGTACACGCATGGTCAAATATAAGGAATATTAAGAAATCATTAATTTTTATTAATAATCTACGTAAAGTATTCCATTTTGTTATTTAATTTAGGTATGATTTTTGTTTCTCAATAAAAAAACAATTAGTTTTGGTAACTTTTAACGAAATCAACCGTATTTACTGAACAAATAACATAATTAAGAATTGATATTGCAATAAAGGAAGATGAAGAAGAAGATCAAAGGTTGGACAGAGCGCAAGTTTGTATCCCCTATCAGAACAGCAATCAAAGAAGGAATATCCATAGAACGTTTATCTGTTTCATTGGCATTGGGCATAACTGTTGGCTTAATTCCTTTGTACGGAACTACTACGGTTATTGTGGGATTAATTGCTCTCTCACTCAGGTTAAATTTCGTTGCCATGCAGATTGCTCATTACATTGTTCATCCTATTCAGATAGCCCTTCTTATACCTTTCCTGAAAATGGGTGACACTTTATTAAAAGGAAACGAAGTTAGTTTTACTGTTCATCAATATATCCAACTTTTTAAAACCGATTTCTGGGCTACTCTTAAAGATCTTTGGCTGGTTAATTTATCCGCTGTTGGAATCTGGTTGATTCTTTCTGTTCCTCTGTTTCTGGCTTTGTACTATCTGTTGGTATACACCATCCGGAAATACAAGCCTATATTGAATTTCTCCCGTGTCTAAACAGATTCAGTAACTTTTCTTCCTCACGTTCCCAGCACAACTCACGTGCTGCCAGTTCCAAATTCGTATTGTAATAACCGTTTGCCAGCTCATTGTCAATCATATCATTTAGTATACCAGCCAATTTTTCCGGACTTCTGTCATATAAAACTTTTCCAACATCGTATTTTTTAACAATTTCTTTCATCTCAACCAAATCAGAAATTACTACCGGAATTCTTGCCTGCAGGTAATCAAATAGTTTATTAGGCAAAGCATACTGATAATTTAATCCAAGATTTTCTTCAAGGGAAATTCCAATGTCTGCCTGAGATGTATACTCCCATAAATTCTCCAAAGACACGCGTCCCAGAAAATCTATTCTATCTGTCAGTTTTAATGTATTGGTAAGTTGTATCAGCTCATTTTCAATGTCTCCTTTTCCTATAAGCCAGAGTCTCACATTGGTTAAATACTGCATGCTTTGTATCAGCAATTCAAGACCTCGCCCGAGATTCAGCACTCCCTGGTAAATGATCACTGTCTCGGCCGAAGAATTGTCTTCTTTTTCGAATTCATGATCATACCTAAACCGGGCCAAATTTCTGATCACATAGAATGTGATGCCGTACTTTTGCTGGTAATGATTCGCAATGGACTGACATACTGTAAAACCAAACTTGATTCTTTTCATGAGGAAGCTTTCAAGCATTAACCATATTTTTTTTATTAATGGTCTGTGAACCAATTCAGGAACTTCAGAAAATAATTCATGGCTATCAAATACAAGTTTTTTTCTTTTCAAAACAGAAACCAGATAACAAGCAAGCAATGTATCCAAATCATTGGACAGTATAATCTGCCCGTTGAAACCCAAAAGATAAAAAAATAGTCTGAGGTTCAGGTTGACATAAAAAAGAGGCCCCTTGTTTATTAAAAAGCGAAGTCGCTTCGTACGATATGATCGTTCATTTAAGAAAAGTGAATCTCTCAGTTGTCTGCCGACAATTGTAACATCATAACCATTCTCGCTGAGAGATGTGGCAATTTTGTGGATCCTGTTATCGGTCACAATATCATTTGAAACAACTGAAACTACACGAATCAAACTGGTAGTATTTTTAATGATAAATCTTTAAAATTAAAGACCATAAAACTATTGTATATTTGCGACAATTTGAAAAACATGATTGAATTTACACCAAACTTTCCACTCAAACAATATAATACATTCGGGATAGACGTAAAAGCTAAGTATTTTGCCGGATTTTCATCCCTGGCGGAATTGCATGAGTTGGTTGATGATAAACTATTCACAAAACATCCCAGGTTGATTCTTGGAGGCGGAAGCAATGTATTATTCACAAAAGACTTTGACGGTTTGATAATCCATCCGAAACTGGAAGAAATCAACATTGTTGAAGAGACTAATAAAGAGATTATCCTTAACGTCGGAAGTGGCATAATTTGGGACAATCTGGTTGAATACGCTGTATTGCATGGATGGGGTGGTTTGGAAAACTTGTCTGCAATACCCGGAAATGTTGGAGCAGCTCCCTTACAAAATATTGGAGCATATGGAGCAGAGATAAAGGACGTCATTGATAAAGTTATTGGCATTGATCTTTCCAATAAGAGGACTTGTACTTTTAAGAAAACTGAATGTGAATTTGGCTACCGTAGCAGCATATTTAAAACCAAGTTGAAATCCAACTTTCTTATAACACATGTTGTATTCAGGCTGAAAAAATTTCCTCATTCCCTGATAACCGGTTACGGTGAAATCGAGAGGATATTAGAGCATGAAAAAGAAAGAACCATATCGGTGATGCGAACTGTGATCTGCAATATAAGAAGCTCTAAATTGCCAGATGTGAAAACAAATGGCAATGCAGGTAGTTTTTTTAAAAATCCAGTTGTCGATACCGAAACAATGGGACAACTTAAAAAAAGGATGAAGGATATTCCTGTATACGAAACACCCGAAGGAGGTTACAAATTATCTGCTGCCTGGTTAATTGAAAAATCCGGTTGCAAAGGGATCCGTTCCGGAAATGCCGGGACTCATGATCACCAGCCACTGGTGTTGATTAACCATGGAAATGCAACCGGGAAAGAAATTCTGGGACTTGCAGATTTTATTAAAGAAAAGGTTTATCAACTGTTTGGTGTTGCTCTTGAGACAGAAGTAAATGTAATCTGAACGAATCATGCAATTTGAATTGTATTCACAACAGCATTAATGATAGAAGAAACAATCTCTCTGTTTTCTGCTTCTGCATAAATCCTGATTACAGGCTCTGTGCCTGAAGCTCTGATCATAACCCACCGTTCTTTATCAAGGTAATATTTGTATCCGTCAAGATCTTCTGTTTTTGAAACAGCAAACTCACCAAATTTAGTATATTTCTGTTGCCTGCATTCCTCAATAACTTTGTTCCGGATATTTTTATTCAACTCCAGATCCATCCTTTCATAAGCAAACGTTCCCGTTATTTCATGCACTTCATGCATCAATTCACTGAGCTTTTTCCCCGATTCAGCAAGCCAGTTCCAAATTGTAATTCCAATCCATACACCATCTCTCTCCGGTAGATATGACCCGGTTGTAATTCCTCCAGATTCTTCCCCGGCAGCCAAAACTTTTTCATCCATGATAAAATGAGAAAACTCTTTAAACCCGATTGGAGTGCGAATAACTTTCAAATGATAATGTGTACATAATTTCTCGAGTTTATGTGTAAGTGAAAAACCTGCAATCACTTTCCCTTCCAGTTTTTTATAGCCTGCCAGATAATGTATTACAAGGAGAAAAACATTATGACTGTCGATGTAAGTTGCATTTTCATCAAACAAAGCTATGCGATCTCCATCTCCATCTACTGCAAGTGCACAGTCAATATCCTTTTTTTTCAGGATATATTCTTCAAGCAGATGAAGGTTTTTCGGCAAAGGTTCAGGAGGAATTCCCAGAAATGATGGATTGTATTCGCATCGTAACATCCTGATATCCGGCATCAGTCTTTTAAAAGTATTTTGAGCACTCCCATACATCGCATCAAATGCAAAACAAAGTTTTGATTTGATTATTTTATCAATATCAAAATGGTCATAAATATTTTTCAGGTAAATCGATTCCAGGTTGATATACTGAATCAGGCCTCTCTCAATGAAATAATTCCAGTTCAGCATTTCAAGATCAAATTCATATTCGCTGGAAATCAGGTTTTCAATATCCCTTACGTCCGTGTCTGGCATGGGACCTCCAAAATCTGATTTAAGCTTTATTCCATTGTATTCAGCCGAATTATGACTGGCAGTAATCATAACTCCGCAATTGGATTTCAGTTTGACAACTCCTAACGACACCATGGGCGTTGACACAAAATTCTCAGAGATATATACTCTGATATTTTTCGATGCCAATATTTTTGCAATGGCTTCCATGAACATTTCACCACCGAAACGACTATCATAGCCAATAACTGCCGAAGGATTAGGAAATTTGCCAATAAGCCATCGCGCAAGTCCATACGCAAATTTCGCTACATTAGCCAGAGTGAAATCTTTCGCTATTACCCCTCTCCAACCATCCGTGCCGAATCTGATTCTATCCATTTATTTTTTCAATAAAAATAAAAAGCGACGAAACATTATGCCATCGAATATGCTAATATTTATTGACAATCTAACGGTATATTCTTCGTTTATTCAGCTCCCGGCGATACAATTCCGCATTTCGGTTATGTTCTTTCAACGTTTTTGCAAAATTGTGGTATCCTGAAAAATCCGGTTTTGCACAAAAATATAAGTAGTTATGTTTCTCATAATTTAACACTGCATCAATAGAAGAAACTTCAGGAAAACAAATTGGACCGGGAGGCAAACCTCCAAACTTATAAGTATTGTAAGGAGAATCTATTTTATAATGTTTTCTTAAGACACGCTGCATTGAGAAGTTCCCAATTGCATAAATAACTGTAGGATCGGCATGAAGACGTATCCCTTTGTGCAAGCGATTCATATAAACTCCGGCAATTCTGCTTTTTTCATTGTCTTTTCGTGTTTCCTCATTGACTATTGATGCCAGGGTTATCACTTCTTCTTTGGTCAATCCTATCTGTTCTGCCTTGTTTTTTCTCTTCCATGTCCAGAAACTGTCATATTCAGAGAGCATTCTCTGAAATAATGATTCAGTAGAAATATTCCAGTATACCTCGTAAGTGTTGGGAATAAAAATGCATCTGAAAGTGTATTTGTCAAATCCGTATGACCTGGCTATCGAATCAGAGTTAAAAAAGCTCATGATTGACGGTGAATCAATTTCCAACTGATCGGAAAGTCGTTTTGCTAATTGCTTCTCGGTACGAAGATTATTGAATGTTAACATGACAGGATCTTGTCTTCCAGAACGTAGCATATTAATAAATTCATTATTGCTCATCCTGTTTTTCACTTTGTAGCGTCCCGGATTAACATGATTCGGATAGTTCTTTTTTCTGGAAGCCCAGGCAAAACTCTGTGAGTTTTTAATGAGTTTCTTTTCGTTGATCAGTTTAAGAACATCCTCATAAGTCGATCCGGTCGGAATATACAAGTATGTATTCTTTTTGTCTTTTGTGTAAATGTTCGGCGCAAAGGCTCTGCGATATAAACTAAATCCCTTGATGCCGCCTATTAACAATATGATAAGGAGAAAATAACTGACGCGTTTCAACCAAACGTGTTCACTCATAGGAATACATCTTATGATTAAATAACCTTAATATCAGATTTTTATTACATATAGCTGACCAGCTTCATCACGAACTACTTTTACCTGATCATTTTTATCAATGAAACCGATTTCTGCCTTTGCATCAAATATTTCTCCTTCGATCTTAACTCTTCCTGATGGTCGCAAAACAGTATAAGCAATACCTGTTTTGCCTATCATTTCCTTCTGATGCGTGTCAATCCCGATATATCCCTGAGATTTATCCTGTTCTGCCGCCAGAGATATCCCTTTGAAGAAATTTGATGTTCCCACCTTGCGGCTCAGCCAAATAGAAAGAAAGAAGGATACAAGAACTGTTATTAAAATCCGGGCAAATACTTTAGCAACTTTTATCAGAGCATCTATTCCTTCAAATTCAAAAACCACATTATCAATAACACTCATTGTAAGACTCACAAGTATTAGCATAATACCTGAAATACCAGCTACTCCAAAGCCCGGAATAACAAAGATTTCCAGGGCGAGCAAAGCAATTCCTAAAACAAATGTCAGTATTTCCCAATTCTGAGCCAGGCCTTCGAGGTAAAGAGGTGCAAAATACAAGAGAGCTGCCGCAATAGCAATTCCCAAAGGAAAACCTACTCCCGGGGTTTGCAGTTCAAAATAGATCCCTCCGATAATTAAAAGAATCAGCAAACTCTGGGCCACCGGACTTAATAATAACAATATGATCCTGTCGAGACTTTTTAACTCATATCGTTTTATTTCATAATCTGCCAAACCCGATATTTCCAATACTTCTTTAATGGTATTGGCTTTGCCTTCGCAATACCCAACCTGTATAGCTTCCTCCGTGGTGAGTGTGAGTACTTTCCCTGAATCAACAATTCCATCTACCACCAGCAAAGGATCTACCATTGCTTCGGCAATGTGAGGATCTCTATGCCATACATATAAAGTATCATTGCCTTGAATGATCGTATCTTTCCCGTGGGCTTCCGCGGTAGCACGCATTGTAGATCTCATAAAAGATTGGTACTTGTCCGGTACAACTTCGCCCGATTGACTTACAACCGTAGCAGCACCTATACTCCCTCCTGATCTCATATAAATGCTATCGGCCGCTATTGAAATAAGTGCTCCTGCCGAAATAGCCTGGTTATCGATGAAGATCAAAACCGGAATGGAAGAATTCAGAATTTTTGTGCGGATGGAATCGGCGATGTTTACCATTCCACCATAAGTATTCATATGAATTAAAATGTAATCGGCTTTCAGAGTCTGAGCTTCTTTAAAAGCTTCCTGTGTAATGCGCCAGACGGGCTTTGCAATTTCCTTTCTTATTTCAAAAATATATATTAATCCTTTTTTTGTCAGGACCGTTTTTTGAAGTAATTTTTCAGAAGCAGTATCAGCAAATGTGCTGTCATCGGCAACATTTGAGGAAAAAAGAATCTGAAAACCCAGTAACAGAACTAAGATCCTCCAGTTAGCAGTAAACTTTGAATTTTTCATTTTCATTCAATTGTATTGCAACGAAATTAAATAATGCAGATGAATTACCAAACAAAACCACTGATATCCGTAAGTTTTATTGTTCTATTCATAAGGCTGTTGATAGACATGGCTTGGTCTCGTTTATTTTTTTCTAACTTTGGAGCTCAAAATTGTTATTATGGATTTGAGTGCCTTAACTGCCGTATCACCAATTGATGGAAGATATCGATCAAAAATAGATGAATTAGTGCCCTATTTTTCTGAATATGGATTGTTTCGTTACAGAATACGAGTTGAGGTGGAATATTTCATTTCATTATGTCGGTATAAAATTCCTCAGGTAAGTGATTTTCCTAAAGAAAAATTCGAATCCCTGCGTAAACTCTATACTGAATTCAGCCTTGATGACGCCGCTCAAATAAAAGAAATTGAAAAAACAACAAATCATGATGTGAAAGCTGTGGAATATTTTCTTAAGAAGCAATTTGATAAACTAAATCTTGAAAAATACAAAGAATACATACATTTTGCCCTTACCTCCCAGGATATTAATAATACTGCTGTTCCACTGTCATTCAGCGCAGCGCTTAAAGAATCGTATTTGCCTCTTTTACAAAAAATTGTCGATAAACTGCTGAACCACAGTCTTGAATGGGAAAATATTCCTATGCTTGCACACACACACGGTCAGCCAGCCTCTCCTACCCGACTTGGAAAAGAACTAAGAGTTTTTATTGATCGATTGCAGGCCCAGATTGGACAATTAAAGCAAATTCCTGTTTCAGCAAAATTTGGCGGAGCCACAGGAAATTTTAATGCCCATAATGCTGCGTATCCGGAAATTGACTGGGTTGAATTTGGAAATGCCTTCATCAATCATGTATTAGGACTTGAAAGGCAACAGACAACAACACAGATAGAACATTACGATAACCTGGCTGCCTCTTTCCAGACCATGAGCAGAATAAATACCATTCTAATTGATATGTGCCGCGATATCTGGACATACATTTCAATGGATTATTTTAAGCAGAAAATAAAAGAGGGAGAGATTGGTTCATCCACTATGCCTCATAAAGTAAATCCTATTGATTTTGAAAATGCTGAAGGAAATCTGGGTGTTGCCAACGCAGTGTATTCACATCTTGCAGAAAAATTACCGATTTCAAGATTGCAGAGAGATCTGACGGATTCCACAGTACTCAGAAATATTGGCGTACCTATGGCTCACAGTATAATAGCCTTTAAATCAATTCTTAAAGGCTTGGGTAAGCTCCTGTTAAACAAGGAAAAAATTGACGCTGATCTGGGAGATAACTGGAGTGTTGTTGCAGAAGGAATTCAAACCATTTTGCGACGACAAGGATTTCCAAAACCTTATGAAGCTCTTCTGAAGCTTACACGAACAAATAAGAAAATTGATCGTGAAGCACTATCTTCATTTATTGATTCCTTAGATATAAGTGATGCTCTCAAAAAGGAGCTTAAAAACCTAACCCCTTTTAATTACACAGGCAAGTAGCGATGAGAGATGCTTTTAAACTCTTCAAAAGGTTTCTGCCTCCTTACAAAACATATGTAAGCCTTGGTATTCTTTTCAATATTTTTGCAGCAATATTCAGCATATTTTCATACATAGCTTTGATCCCTTTACTCAAAATTCTTTTTAAGCTCAATACCCAGTCTTATGAGTATGTCGATGCCGACATCTCCCTGATTCCTTTTCACATTCCACGCGATGCCATCATGAACAATTTGTATGCCTGGCTGGGTAAAAGTATCGAAACAAACGGGCCAATACGCGTGCTATTGATCGTTGCGCTGTTAGGTGTAGCTATGATATTTTTTAAATCAGTATTTACTTACATGGCAAGTTTCTTTATGGTAAAGATCCGGAACCATGTTGTGAAGGATATCAGAAACAATATTGTCAAAAAAATAATCTCTCTTCCGATTGGTTTCTTTACCGAAGAAAAAAAAGGAGACATTATTGCGAGAACTACGGGTGATGTTACCGAAATAGAAGTATCCATTGTGAGCTCTTTTGATGCCCTCATTAAAAATCCCATTATCATTCTGATTACATTATTCTCTATGATATTCGTAAGCTGGCAGTTGACTATTTTTATTTTTATTATGCTTCCTTTTGCAGGTGCTATCATAGGTTTTATAGGTAAAACACTAAGAAAAAGATCATTCCAGGGACAGAATAAAATGGGCGAAATTCTCTCAACTGTGGAAGAAACACTGGGAGGGTTAAGAATTATTAAAGGTTTTAATGCAGAAAAAAAGATACAAAGGAAGCAAAAACAACAAAATGAAGAATACCGTTCTATTATGGACAAGTTGATGTTACGTTATTTTCTTGCCAGTCCTATGAGTGAATTTCTTGGTGTATTGGTTGTTATGAGTGTCATGTGGTATGGCGGTAGACTTATACTTACAGAGACAGGTAAAAATCTTTTGCAACCCGAAGAATTTTTGGTTTACCTTGGTTTGTTTTATAATATCATCAATCCGACCAAGGCATTTTCAACTGGTTTTTACAATGTTCAGAAAGGTTTGGCAGCAGTAGACAGGATTGACAGGATCCTAAATACCAAGTCAAATATCATAATCAAAGAAAATCCCTTACCAATCAATAAATTCGAGGATAAAATTGAATACAAAAACGTATGGTTTAAATACAATGAAGAATACGTTTTAAGAGATATTTCCATCACAATTCAGAAAGGACAAACTGTTGCAATTGTTGGTCCTTCCGGCTCCGGAAAATCAACATTGTCTGATCTGCTTCCCCGCTTTTATGATGTGACCAAAGGAAATCTGCTTGTTGATGGCAATGAAGTAAGTGATTTGGATATCAAAGCACTTAGAAACTTAATGGGAATTGTAAACCAGGAACCCATATTGTTTAATGATACCATTTTCAATAATATTATTTTTGGTGTTGATGAGGCGAGAGCAGAAGAAGTTGAAATGGCTGCTAAAATAGCCAATGCTCATGAATTTATCATGGAAACCGAAAATGGTTATCAAACCAATATAGGCGACAGAGGTACAAGATTGTCAGGAGGTCAGAAACAACGAATTTCAATAGCGCGGGCAGTATTGAAAAATCCCCCCATCATGATTCTGGATGAAGCGACATCTGCCCTCGATACAGAATCGGAAAGACTGGTTCAACAGGCAATAAATAACCTGATGAAAAAAAGAACAAGTATTGTCATTGCTCACCGTTTGTCAACAATTAGAAATGCAAATAACATTTATGTGCTGAAACAGGGAAAAATTGTGGAGCAGGGAAATTACAAGGAGTTACTGGCAAAAAACGGGGAATTTAAAACATTGCATAACAACCAGTTTCAGTAAATAATAAAAAAAGTTAAAAATTCTAACAAATCATACTTAGAGACTGATTAATAAAAAAATACTATTATTTTTGCATCCTTAACCTAAAAAATTATAATTATGGACGAAGGCCCATATCATAGACAGTTGAATATATTAACTAATCTGTAAAGGGCATTCATTGTTTCCTTTCAGATTCTATTGGGAGGAAACAAAAAATGATTAAGATTTTTAAGACATTTGGCGGATACATCGAAATCTCCAAACTTCAAAAAGGTTGCTGGATAAATGTGATACAGCCAACACCAACCGAAATTCAGCGATTGTCCGAAGACTTTCAATTACCTGGCGATACAATTAATGACATCCTAGACGTGGATGAAAGACCACGAATAGAATTTGATGAAGAATGGTCTTTGATCATCATGCGAATTCCTATTGCCAGCACTAATAATAGTGTTCCATTCCACACTATTCCGCTCGGAATATATCTGGCAGAAAATTTCACCCTCACGCTTTGTCTGCAAAATAACGATATATTACCCCTGGAACAGTCATCACCTTTTAGAGAACAATACAGTCAAATTACCGATGTAATCAATTTTATTTTGAGGTTATTTCTTCGTACGGGTAATATGTATCTCAAATACCTGAAGCAAATAAATCAAATGACCGGATTGATTGAGCAGGACCTTGAAAGGTCTATTAAAAATAAAGAACTCAATAAATTGTTGAAAATGGAAAAATGCCTTGTTTATTTCATTACATCCATAAAGGCAAATGATATTGTCCTGGCCAGATTAAAAAATTCAAAAAAGATCATTACCGAGATAAACGAAGATTTATTGGAAGATGCTTTCATTGAAAACAAGCAAGCATTAGAAATGGCACAGATATACTCTGATATTCAGAGTGGAATGATGGATGCATTTGCATCCGTTATATCAAACAACCTCAATGTTGTTATGAAACAGTTAACTTTAATTTCTATAATACTTATGATACCCACCCTGATAGCCAGTATTTTTGGAATGAACGTTCCCAATTTTATGGAGAATTCAATGTGGGCATTACCTTCAATCATTGTTTTTTCATTGTTATTCTCTTTTCTGGGTGTAATTATTTTCAGGAGAAGACAATGGTTTTAGGTTAAAATTTTTCACTTAGTCTGTTTTCAGAATGTTTATAAGATTTTTAGAAGTATAAGGGAAAGATTCAAACCAAAACAATTGCCGGGCTTCCGCCCGGTGCATTTTTTCTTCCATCAAATTGTTCAAACAGGGGATTATTTCATGATCCCTCGAAGGGAGATGCTTAAACCAAAACAATTGCCGGGCTTCCGCCCGGTGCATTTTTTCTTCCATCAAATTGTTCAAACAGGGGATTATTTCATGATCCCTCGAAGGGAGATGCTTAAACCAAAACAATTGCCGGGCTTCCGCCCGGTGCATTTTTTCTTCCATCAAATTGTTCAAACAAGTTTGTCAATTTTCTGTAATAAAAAATGCCCCTATCGGGGCAATTGTTTTGGTTTGCGGAGGAAGAGGGATTCGAACCCCCGGTACCTTGCGGTACAACGGTTTTCAAGACCGCCGCATTCGACCACTCTGCCATTCCTCCGGGCGCGAAAATATAACTTTTTTTAATACGAAGACCAGATCAAATGAAAAAATCAGTTTTCACTCCTGAAATCTTTAAAAAGAGCAAGAAAATAGAACAAAAAGTAATTTTTTTTATCAACATTATGCTAACTATAAAGCATTCAATATTTTACATTTTTTACTGATTTGAGGTAATCTGTAAGTTGTTGAATGACTGTTATTTGTTATCTTATCTGTTGCCAAAGTTCCAAAGATTCTATGATTTGATACTGAATAATATTAACATCAAAAAATTGAAAAAAAGCCTGAAAGGTTGATTTGTAGCGGTAAATTTTGATCTCTAAATTTGCTAAACTTGACAAATAGTCTATATTTGTATATACATTTACTACTGTGAAAATATTTACTAACCCTAAATTATTTTATCATGAACAAAGCACAATTAATTGATGCAATCGCTAGTAGCGCTGGTCTAACTAAAGCTGATGCCAAGAAAGCTCTTGATGCATTTATAGGTTCTACTTCAAAGGCACTTAAAAAAGGTGATCGTGTAGCTCTGGTAGGATTTGGTTCTTTTTCTGTAGCAAAAAGAAGTGCACGTACAGGAAGAAATCCACAGACTGGTAAAGAAATCACTATTCCTGCTAAAAAGGTGGTTAAATTCAAAGCTGGTAGCGAATTAGCTGATGCTGTTCAATAATAATGGAAAAAATTACCATGTAAGGGAGCAATATGTGCTCCCTTTTTTTATGTCTTAAATAATTATTCCTGACATCATGATAACTGATATAATAAAACTCCTGGAGAGTTTTATAACAGAAGAGAAAAAAAAATTGTTCTCATCAGTTCTCAAGGAAAGAACCAGATATATCACGGTAGTTCTGGAAGATATATTTCAACCTCATAACGCCAGTGCAGTGCTTAGAACATGCGATTGTTTCGGTATTCAGGATATTCATATTATTGAAAACAAAAACAAATACAACATCAATCCTGATGTTACCATGGGATCAGACAAATGGTTGAATATTAAAAAATACAATGCTTTGTCTGACAATTCATCAGCCGCAATCAATTCATTGAAGGACGCCGGATACAGAATTGTTGCCACAACACCCTCCGGAAAACATACTTCTCTTGAAGAATTTGACCTGACAAAAGGTAAAGTAGCGCTTTTCTTTGGTACAGAGCCCAATGGATTGTCCGATTTTGTATTAAAAGAAGCGGATGAACGTCTTTTCATTCCTATGCATGGATTTACTGAAAGTTTTAATATTTCTGTCTCAGCTGCAATAATTTTATACTGCCTTACACTCCAGTTGCGGAATTCATCCATGCCTTGGAAACTAACCCGGAATGAAAGCCTGGAAGTGAAATTCAATTGGTTAAAAAGATCTGTGCGAAATTCCGAAAACATTGTAAAGAAATATTATTCTGAGCAATAACTCAATTATTCTGTTTTTCTTCTCTATAACAAAAGAATTGAAACAAATGGTATCTATTTTTTTTTATATATTTGACTACGTTATTGATGAAAACTATTAACTATGAATTGTATAATTATAGATGATGATCAGATGTCCCGCAGAGTAATTGAAGAGTTTGTAGAACGAACGGATCAATTGCACCTGTTAAGCTCATACGAAAATGCTGTTGACGCAATAAATGCATTTGGTAGCGATGAAGATATTGATTTGATATTCCTCGACATTGAAATGCCTGAAATGAGTGGTATCGATTTTCTGGAAACACTTCAAAATCCTCCCCAAATTATCATAGTCTCCTCCAAAGAAAAATACGCTCTCGATGCCTTCAACTATGATGTCACCGATTATCTTCTGAAGCCTGTGAACTATAGCAGGTTCTTTAAAGCAGTTAATAAAGCAGGCGAGCGATTCAAAAACAAAGTAGATCCAAGGGAAGATGAAATTTTCATCAAGAAAAACTCAGCACTTGTTCGATTAAAATACAAAGATATTCTATGGGTTGAAGCACTGGAAAACTATGTGATTTTTAACACCTTTGAAGATAAATATACCATTCACTTTACAATGAAAGCTATTGAACAAAAGCTTCCTTCAGGTATTTTTACACGTGTTCATCGTTCATATATTGTTAACATCAGCTCAATAAATTTTATTGAAGACAATGCCATTGTTATCAAAACAAAAGATGGCGGGAAAACTATTCCCATTGGTAAATCCTACAAAGATAAATTGATGGGAGACATTAACCTGATGGTAAAATAATTCTTTCCATTTTCTGTTTTATCTATAAAAATCTTGTCAATTTCTAACTTATGTCCCATGCATTCATTGTGATGACATTGTTTATTATTCTGCAACCCGTTACACTTTTCGGCCAGGATAGTCTCTCTTTAAATCAATGTGAAGAAAAACTTACAGTTTTATACAATTCAATTCTCAATGAAAATCCTTATAACAGAGAAAATATAAGCAGAGCCTTTTACGATGAATTTTATACGATGCTCGAAGAAGAAGAAGGCTCTTTTACTCATCCGTTCAGTAAACTTGAAAACATTGGTAAAATCTATTCAGCGGATAAAAGGATCAGGATTTATACCTGGAACATTCCATATGCCATGGATAAGAATCTTTACTATGGAATTGTGCAGTATTATTCAAATGTCCATGAAAAATACATTGCAGTAAAACTTAACGATTCATTGACTTATTCTCAAAATTCCCGGCCCGTTGATTGGCCGGGTGCTTTATACTATGAAATTATCGTCACCAGGCATACCGGACAAAAATACTATACATTGCTGGGATTTGACTTACACAATGTATTGTCTAATAAAAAACGTATCGATGTATTATCGATCAATGAGTTTGATGAATTGTATGTATGTCAGAAACTATTTCAGTATGACGGCAAACTTCTGGATAACCTCGAATTTGAATACAATGAGAAAGTCGTTATGAGTCTTAGATACAACCACGAAATAAAAATGATTGTATTCGATCATTTATCACCTGGTAAACCTTCCTTAGAACATCAATACGAATTCTACGGACCTGACTTTACCTATGACGGACTTAAGTTTGAGAGAGGAATGTGGGTGCTTTATAAAGATATTGACATCACAAACTGATATTTTTTCAGTATGGTCTTTGTTTTTCTTACCATAGTATGACTATATGACAGCTAATACAGACTGGCATATTCTTTGAAAAACCATCATGCTGATAACATGTGAAATTTAAATTGGAGATATTATGCAAACTGGTAAAATTGGAGTAACAACGGAAAATATATTCCCTATCATTAAAAAATATCTATATTCCGATCATGAAATATTTCTGAGAGAGGTCATGTCCAACGCTGTTGACGCCACCCAAAAGCTGAAAACCCTTGCCAACATGGGTGATTTTAAAGGTGAACTTGGCGATCTGACCATCAGGGTAGCAATAGACAAAAAGAAAGGAACTCTTACTGTCTCCGATCAGGGAATAGGAATGACCCAGGAAGAAATTGAAAAATACATCAATCAGATTGCTTTGTCAAGTGCTGAGGATTTCCTTGAAAAATACAAAAACCAGGAGAATGCAATCATCGGGCATTTTGGATTAGGGTTTTTTAGCACTTTCATGGTTTCTGACAAGGTTGAAATTATCACAAAATCATACAAAGCCAAGGCAAAAGCCATTAAGTGGTCATGTGAAGGAACACCGGAATACAATATCGATAATGCCGATAAATCTGCAAGGGGAACGGATGTGATCCTCCATCTTGACAAAGATTCAAAAGAATTCCTTGAAGAAACTAAAGTAAATCAGTTGTTGAATAAGTATTGCAGATTTCTTCCTGTTGAAATAGCTTTTGGAAAAGAAAAAGAATGGAAAGACGGAAAGGAAGTTGAACTTGAAAAAGATAAAATCATTAATGATACAAATCCTCTATGGACAAGAAAACCTGCAGATCTTAAAGAAGAGGATTATACTAAATTTTACCGCGATTTGTATCCGATCAGCGAAACTCCTTTGTTTAATATTCATTTAAATGTAGATTATCCTTTCAATCTGACAGGTATATTGTATTTCCCGAGAATTAAAAACAACATAGAAATTCAGAAGAATAAAATACAATTGTATTGTAACCAGGTCTTTGTTACCGATTCTGTTGAAGGTATAGTACCTGAATTTCTTACCCTGTTGCATGGGGTTCTGGATTCACCGGATATACCTCTGAATGTATCACGATCTTATCTTCAGAGTGATTCAAATGTTAAAAAGATCTCAAATCATATTACAAAAAAAGTGGCCGACCGACTGACGGAGATCTTCAAAAACGACAGAAAACAATTTGAAAAGAAATGGGATGATCTGAAATTATTCATTGAATACGGAATGATTTCCGAAGAAAAGTTCTATGAAAAAGCTGAGAAATTTGCTCTTCTTAAAAACACTGATAATAAATATTTTACTCTTGAAGAATACCAAAAACTAATTAAAGAAAATCAAACCGATAAAAACAAAACTCTGATATACCTTTACGCGACGAATGTTGATGAGCAGCATAGTTTCGTAGAAGCTGCAAAAGAAAAAGGTTACGATGTGCTGGTAATGGATGGTCAGCTTGACACTCATTTTCTCAATCACCTTGAACAAAAGTTAAAAAACTCCAGGTTTACGAGAGTGGATTCAGATGCAATTGATAAATTGGTTGAAAAAGGAGAAACCAAAGAACTAAAACTAAGCTCAGAGCAACAAAACAGTCTTACACCGGTATTTCAGGGATTACTTCCCGATAAGGCAAATTACGTTGTAAGCTACGAAGCAATGGGTGAAAATGAGAGTCCTCTTCTGATAACTCAATCCGAATTTATGCGCCGAATGAAAGACATGTCTGCCCTTGGTGGTGGAATGAATTTTTATGGTGAAATGCCTGACAGCTATAACCTTGTTGTAAATGGAAATCATACACTGATCTTAAGATTGAATGATGAACTGGAGAAAAAACTTTCTGGTGAATTGAAAAAAATAGATGAGAAAATTAAACCTCTTAATGACAATAAAGCCAAACTTGACAAGACTGCAAAAGATAAAAAGGAAGAAGAAATAAAACAGGAAGACAAGGATCGTATTGAAGAACTCACAAAGAAAATCTCTGAGCTGCAGGAAAAGAAAAACAAACTGCTTAAAAAATTCGGAAATGACAATAAACTTGTTAAACAATTGATAGATCTGGCTTTACTGGCAAATGGCATGCTGAAAGGAGAAGAACTTACAAAGTTTGTAAAAAGAAGTATTGAACTTATGTAATCATAAACAATCAATAGATTTTAAAGCTGTGTGGTATTTCATACAGCTTTTTTTATTAACAGATTTTCCACAATTCTTCCTGTCATATAAGGAAACAATCAAATTGTTATATTTTTACAGAAATTAACCATTTTAAAAAATGCATAATGGACCCAGTTTCTACAAGATTAGCAAGTCTTTCTCCTTCTGCAACTATGGCCATGAATCAGGCTGGCAGGGATCTTAAGGCAAAAGGAATTGATGTGATTAATTTGAGCGTAGGGGAACCCGATTTCAATACTCCCGATCATATAAAGAATGCAGGTAAAAAAGCGATTGATGATAACTATTCATTTTATCCGCCGGCTCCCGGTTTTCCCGAATTGCGAGAAGCTGTTACCATAAAATTCAAAAGAGAGAACAACCTCGATTATACACCTGAACAAATTGTTGTATCAGCCGGAGCTAAGAATTCATTGGCAAATGTTATTCTTAGCCTGATTGATAAAGATGATGAAGTAATTGTACCTTCTCCTTACTGGGTAACTTATGTAGAACTTGTTAAACTCGCAGAAGGTAAAAATGTTGTTGTAAGAGGTGTTATTGAAAATGATTTTAAAGTAACTCCGGAACAGATCGAAAAAGCAATCACCCCAAAAACCAAAGCCTTGCTTCTATGTTCCCCGTCGAATCCGACAGGAAGCGTATACAGTAAATCTGAACTGGAGGGCATTGCTAAAGTAATTGAAAAACATCCCCGGATATTTGTCATAACAGATGAGATCTATGAACACATTAATTTTGTTGGTAAGCATGAATCCATTGGTCAGTTTGACTCCATTAAAGATCGCGTGGTAATTGTTAACGGGGTCTCAAAAGCTTATGCAATGACCGGTTGGCGAATCGGATACATTGCTGCCCCTCTTTGGCTGGCAAAAGCTTGCACAAAACTTCAGGGCCAGATTCTTACCGGTCCGACAACAAATGCTCAAAAAGCTGCTGTTACTGCGCTTACAAGTGACCAGAGCTGCGTAAAGGAAATGCTTGTGGCATTTAAAAGAAGAAAAGAACTGATTATGAATTTATTGAAAGAGGTTCCCAACATACAAGTTTCAGAACCGGAAGGAGCTTTCTATGTTTTTCCCAAGATTGATGCCTATTTCGGAAAGTCTTTTAAAGGTCAGAAAATAAGATCATCAACAGATCTTTGTCTTTATCTCTTAAATGAAGGCCATATTGCCACAGTACCCGGAGAAGCATTTGGTGAACCCACCGGTTTAAGGATTTCCTTCGCTACCTCTGACGATAAAATTATAGAAGCCATTAAACGATTGAAAGCATCATTAGCGAATCTAACCTAAAACAAATAGTATATATTAACATCCCGGATCAGATGATCCGGGATTTTTTTCTTTGAATCTGAATTTCATATCACACTTGATGTCAAACCTGGGAAAGCAGGTATAGATCCCCTATACAAACTTGTGGATAAGGACATATACGACAACGATAAAAAACTGAAGGTCAGAAATTAGATTTCTCTTTTAATATAGGTTGAATAATCCTTAATAATCGGATGATATTCCTGTTGCATTAAATCGGATGAGATTATAAAATCGGCTGTAGACTTGTTATTGGCGGTAGGAATATTGTATAAAACTGTTATACGAAGCAAAGCTTTCACATCAACATCATGAGGCTGAGGCTGCATTGGATCCCATAAAAATATCACTATATCTATTTTCCCTTCTGCAATCATCGCTCCGAGTTGCTGATCGCCTCCCAATGGTCCTGACTTAAGCTTTACGATTTCCAGTTTTTCATTCCCCTGAGAATTTTCTGTTATCTTTTTCAGCAAGGCCTCTTCAATCAAACGACCAGTTGTTCCTGTGCACACAAGTTTATGCTTCAACAATTCCTGCCAATTCCATTCTGCCCATTCAACAAGATCTTTTTTCCTGTTATCGTGCGCAACCAGACCTATTCTCTTTTGTATTTTCATATTCTAATTCAGTTTAATATTTCTTAATTCTGTTAAGTATCTCTGGTAATACTCATCCAATATTTTTTCTTCCAGTTCTTTTTCTTTCATCATACGTTTTTCATAATCATACTTACTCTCACCTTTTTTCTTCGGATCAAAAATGTCTGCTGTATTTTTGTCGGCATGAAATTCATCATAAAATGCATATTCCACGAATATCTTTTTTGAAAGGTGCCACAACATCACTTTTTTATCGACACCTCCACTCGCCAACAGGTCTCCGTTAGCATTCACTGCAATACAATTGACAATACCTTCATGGTCTGAGAATGTGTAGATCATTTTGCCTGTCTTTGTCTGCCACAAGCGAATAGAACCATCAAAAGAAGCACTGATTATATGATTGCCATCAGGAGTAAATTCAATATCCAGAATTCCTTTATCATGTCCGCTGTATGTCATAACTACTTCGCCTGTTTCAAAATTCCAGAGACGAATCGTCTGATCTCTCGAGCAGGTTGCAAAGTATTGACCTCCCGGATGAAACTCAATGTCATAAATATTGTCTGTGTGTTTTTCAAGCGATTTCATAAGTTCACCTGTTTTGGCATTCCATACTTTTACTGTCCGGTCCAGAGATCCGCTGACAAGGTATTTTTCATCGGGACTGAAAGTAACAGGAAGTGTACTTTTTTCATGCCCTTCGAGGATAAACTCAATTTCCTGAGTTTGAACATCCCACACTTTCAAAGTATAATCATAAGAACCTGCAGCAATTTTATTTCTTTCGGGCGCATAATCAAGCGACCAGATATGTGTTGAATTTCCCTTAAAAACAGCCAGGTTATTGTTATTCATATCAATTAGTTTGATATCATTCCCCGAACCAAAAAACAGATTGTTTACCTGTGTAATTTCTATAGCGCGGGGAGGAAAATAATTATCAGATAGTTTTGAATCAACCTCGAGGGTTTGCAGATTGTAAAAGCATAATAACTTATCCTCACCTCCACTTGCCAGAAATTTATTATCAGGACTGAAAGCAACACTTAAAACAGATCCTTTATGTTCTTTAAAGACTTTCAACAGATATTCATCATCCTGCGCAGAGAGTATGTTAATAATGAACAAATTCAACAGAAGAAAAGCTAATGATTTCATACAAGATATTGGTTTATTTATGAATTATTCAATACGTGATGTCAAAGGATTTTTTAATCCTTCCACACTTTCAAGATATGCCTTTACCGATCCAATCAATATTTTTGCCTCAACAAGAACCGGAATACGATTGTCATCATCCGTTACCCAAACAATCATATCTTCTCCTCCTTTAAAAATGGTACCTTCTATTAATAATGCAGAAAACTTAATGCAACGATAGGGAATGCCTTCTCTGGTTTCAATGTTTTCTTTGCCGAGGTAACGAATGTACAATGTAAATACCTCATTATCGAGCAATGAAGTTGCGGGAATTGTATCACCTATATGAAGTTTTGTAAAATCCAGATTACGACAACGATATACAAAAGATAAAACATCAAATGTACAGGGCGGAATCTGAATGGTATCTCTGGCAAAAGGCTGATCAGAATTTTCCGTACTGGAATATACGAGGTTCTCTTTGTAATCAAAAAAGTACTCATTATTGACTTCAAAACCTCCTTCATAATTTTCACGATGAAACCATAAAGGACGGAGAGTTTCCTTGTCAAGGAATGCCTGATACCTGTCTCTAACCTTAAAAATCCAATCATAGGATTTATGACTTGCACCATATGAATCAAAATGGTATACCTGTTTACCAAGGTATGTTGCAGGTTTTACCTTAAATTCAACAAAACCGGCATTTAACCATATAAAACCCCAATTGTAATAGGCCTGATATCGTATGATTTCGCCCTCCTGAAATGCAAAGTTGTTATTAAAACACTGTGAACTGGCAAGTGAATAAATAAATAGTACTAGAATAGAAAAAAACAGAATTCTCACTTCAATCTCTTTCAAATAAAGATAAGAAACTCTCGCGATGATTTTCTTAAAACTTATTCCTCAGTTATAAACCCAGCAATTCGGAATAAATTACGTAATTCTCATCATCAAAAACTACAAAGATAATTTCTTTAATAAACTCGGCATTTTCTCTAAACTGATACGCTTGTGCCAGAGCAATCTTTGCCGCTTCTCTCTTAGGAAAACAATATACCCCTGTACTAATATTTGGAAATGCAATAGTTTTCAACTTTAGATTCTCAGCAATCTGCAAACTATTGCGATAGCAGCTGGCAAGCATTTTTTCTTCATTGTCACTTCCACCGTGCCAAACAGGACCGACTGTATGAATTATAAATTTTGCCAGCAAATTGTACCCACTGGTTATTTTTGCTTCTCCAACCGGACACCCGCCCAGTGTTTTACACTCGGCCAGTAAACCGGGTCCTGCTGCTCTATGAATTGCACCATCAACTCCACCTCCACCTAATAAGGAAGAATTTGCCGCATTGACTATTACGTCAACTTTAAGTTTTGTAATATCTCCTTTTTTAAGAGTGAGTTTGGTCATAATATTGTTTTTTATCTTAATTCAGCATGTAGATCTTTTTTCAGATTATCGGTTATCTTCTCCATTATTTTTTCAATTTCCTTATCAGTTAAAGTTTTCTTCTGATCCTGAAGAACAAAGCTCACTGCATATGATTTTTTCCCTTCCGGAATATTTTCCCCTTTATAATAATCAAAAAGATTCACACTTTTCAATAAATTCTTCTCAGTCTGAAAGGCAATTTTTTCAATGGAAGAATAACTAATGTCCTCATCGATTAACAGGGCAAGATCACGCCTTACTTCAGGGTATCTGGACATCTCATTAAATCTCTTTTTCTTATCAACCAGTGTGATAAGATATTCCCAGTTTATTTCTGAAAAAAAGACCTCTTTCTCAATATTAAACTGTTGGAGTATGTCAGTATGAATATTTCCTGCTCTTATTACAATGATGTTATTATGAAAATAATGCAACCCACCTGAAAAAATATCCTTCTGGTCATCTATAAGTTTTACATCAAATACTTCCGGATCAACTCCGATATATTGAATCAAATTCTGATAAAATGCTTTTAGTTGAAAAAAAGTGGATGAAGAATCCTGTATAGCCCATGATTGCTCGTCATGGTTCCCTGTAATAAACAATCCAAATGACGGAACTTCATGAAAATTTTTAAATTGTGCGGTATTCTTTGATTTTAGCGAATAAACCCTCCCATATTCATACAACCGGAGATTCTGGTTTTTATGGTTCATATTGTAAGCAATGGCTTCCAGGCCATGAAACAACAATGTCTGGCGCATAACATTCAATTCATTGCTCAACGGATTTAAAATATTCACCAGCTTATCTTCCGGATAAGTAGTCAAACCCGAATAATAGTCTTTTTTAGTCAACGAATTGGACATGATCTCATGAAAACCATTTGCTGAAAGAAAGTTACTTGCTTTATCAACCATTATTTCATTCTCAGGTTGATCAACATAAGAAAGACTTGCATTCAGCTTATCGGAGATTTCTATTTTATTATACCCGTATATTCTTAAAATTTCCTCTATCACATCAGCTTCCCTCGTTACATCAACCCTGTATGGAGGAACCCTGAGAGTAAGTTGCTCTTTGCCCTCTTTCTTAATCTCAAAATCGAGAGACTGTAAAATGTTTCTGAGTATTTTCTTATCGAGGGATTTCCCAATTAATCTATCTATGTGTTCAAATGAAATATCTAACATAACAGCCTTAACCGCCGCAGGGTGCACATCCAATGCTTCAGAACTGATTTTCCCTCCAGCAAATTCCTTTATTAAAATTGCTGCTCTTTTCAAAGCATAAAGTGTATTTTCAGGATCTACGCCCCGTTCAAATCGAAAAGAAGAATCGGTGTTCAAATCATGACGACGAGTTGTTTTTCTCACCAAAACAGGATCAAAATAAGCTGATTCAAGAAAAATTGCTTTTGTATTTTCTGTAATTCCTGAATCCAAACCACCAAAAACTCCAGCTATACAAACAGGTTCTTTTGCATCACATACCATGATATCCTCATCGGAAAGTTCTCTCTCTTCTTCATCCAAAGTAGTGAACCTGGTTCCTGAAGGAAGTCTCTGAACGATAATCTTCTTTCCGTTTAATTTGTTTGCGTCATATGCGTGCAAGGGCTGACCAAGTTCGTGAAGAACAAAATTCGTCACATCAACAACATTGTTAATGGGTGATAATCCTATTGACTTCAGTTTTCTTTGTAACCACTTTGGTGAAGGTTTTACATCCAAATCAGATATTGTCAGACCGGTAAATCTTCTGCAACCTTCGCTATCTTTTATTTCAATGGGGATATGAAATGAGTTGTTATCGGAAGCAAAAGAGCTGATGTCAGGCTTCCTAAGATTAACTTTGCCCAAAAGTGAAAAAAAAGCAGCCAGATCACGCGCTGTGCCAAAATGTGAGGCAGCATCAATCCTGTTAGGTGTCAGCCCGATTTCAAAAACTGTATCACTGGCAATTTGAAAATAATCTGCTGCGGAAGTTCCTGGAACTGCTTTCTCATCCAGAACAAGAATTCCTTCATGACTGGTACCAAGTCCAATCTCATCTTCTGCGCATATCATGCCTTCAGACTCCGCTCCTCTGATTTTGGTTTTTTGAATTGTAAATTCTTTGTCTCCAATAAATAAGATTGTACCAGGTATTGCAACGACTACTTTTTGTTTTGGAGCTACATTAGGCGCTCCGCATACAATTTTCAGAGGATTACCATTCCCTGTATTTACTGTGGCAATACTTAATTTATCTGCATTGGGATGCTTTTCACAGGTTAGAACTTCACCAATTATAAGACCCTTCATTCCTCCCTGCACTTCTTCAAAGTGCTCAATTCCTTCAACTTCAAGCCCGATATTAGTCAATATGTCGGCTAATTTATTTGGATCAACATCTATATCAATATAGTCTTTCAGCCAACTATAGGAAATCTTCATTTGGCAAATCGTTTACGGGATTCTTTATACTTCTTCATCTACGCAAACAAAAATAAACAAAATTTTATTGCTATGATTAAAACACCCTGACAGGGCGCAAAAGTTTTGAATTAAGAATAAAGAACACCGCTTAATGAACTTCATTGGTCTTTTAAAGTCGTTAACCGGCATTCATTATTCAATTGTTTTATTTATTTTCTGAAAGGAAAACTTAATAGTTATCAGAACGTAAATACCATAACAGGGAGACAAACAAAACATACATAGATCTCCATACTATCTTATATATATCATTTCCTGGTTCTTTTGCTCTGTTGCAGATTTATAATCTTCTTTGAAAATGTAGTTTTTTCTCACCCATTGTTTCCTCTGGGTTATTTCAACCGTTTCAAACATCACTCCCTGATCTCCTTCAAACATGCGTTCCATGGTATGTTCATTGATTTTTGTTTCCCTTACATTTGCAGAGAGCATACGCTGAATTAATACATACAAATCTTCTCTATTTACAGGAACAAAAGAGATGTCTTTTTCATATTCTGAGATGGCCTCTGCAATAACAGCATCGAATAATTTGGCTTGCAGCTTCGCAAAAAGTTCTCTGCTATGGTAAATATCCATGCCATAGAACTGTCCATTGATAGCATAAGCAAATCCTATTGAATTCTCAGAAAAATCATTGAGGTTATTCAGGTTGTTTTTAAATTCTTTCGTAACATCCTCCAGTTCTTTGTTTTCAAGAGTGAGTTGCAGGCTTGTTTCCGACTGGGGCGATCGCACGTCTACATTTTCTCCTTTCATTTCCGCCAGGTTTTTATTCAGCTTATATTGCTTCTCAGAAACTTTTTGCCAGACAGCAGACTGATCTTTTGAATAGCGCGATGCAAGCTTAAGATCCCTGGAAGAAAGCACCTTGGTATTGTCTGAAAATTCATGTACTTCTTCCTGGCCTCTTTTTTGCCACCTTCCCGATTCAACACAGTAGCTCTCAAGAGGAACTTTCTTCGTATAGGGGGGAATAATGATATCATTCTCTATGGTCCTGTCTTGTCTTCCTCCTTTCACTATATCTCCCGCGAGAATAAAAATATAATCCTTCGTATTATTGGAAATACTCAACAAATTTACATTGCCGGTTTCTTCCAGTACAACATCCTGACCTTTAATAACCTCAGACAAGATTCTGTATTTTTGACTTTCAGTTTTCCCGCTGCGTACTATCGGAAAAATCTCAAGATTCTTATAAGCAATGGATTCTCCGATCAAAAATGAATCATTTTCCACTAGTGTGTCCGATTGTGATGCATGTTGCTCCGGAACATCCATATGCAAATTGCATGAAATGGAGGATGAAAAGATGATACAAACCAGTATCAATATATGTTTTATGGTATTGAAAGAATTTTTTTTCATGACTTTATGATTTTATACCCTGACAGGATCGCCTTCCCTGTCAGGGTATATTATGAATTAATCAATAACAAAATTTCTGGTTTTAGCCTGATCTCTCAAAGATGTAAGTATTGCTTTGTCAAGCATCTCATTGTCATCATCCTCTATCGTCTGCTCTGCTACATACTCAGCACGCTTTGCATTCAATTCCTGAATTTCCAGGCTGATTTTATCTCTTTCTATTGCTTTTTGTTCAATATATTTTACCCTCTCATCTTTATCCATTTTTTGCATTTCTTCAGGCAATTCTGATTCTTTAAGTTCTTCTATGCTAAAGTCTTCAGCGTCTGAAGCATCCACAAGATCCCATGATCTGTTTTTGTATACATGCGAACTCTTTGATACAGCCCTTTTTACTGTATTGGCTGATCCATACTGTTGCGCATTTGCATCCTGTCTTTCCTGCATCGCTTTTTTCTCATATCCCATAGTCCCATAAGGAATATAAGTGTTATTTAATTGTATATTCAATTCAACAATTCTCTGATCATAGGGCGACTCAATATATACAGTCTTTCTGTTTTGTTCAATGCTGGCATAACAACCTCCGGTTAAATCAGCACCATGTTTCCATGATGTGTTGATGCCTTCAGTGAAATTTCCACAAAATATGGTATTTACAATCACTCCCTTTTCTTTGGCATCCATACAGACAGTCCGGTAATTTGCTCTGCCTTGTGTGAATGGTTCATTCCCGGCAATATAAATGAGTTGCAGGTCCTTCTCAGATTTACTCCAGTGAAGCTGTTTTAAACTGGCCTGAATAACCTCTCCGCAGAACTCATTGCCTCCATTGGTTCTAAGCTCAAAAAGATCATTAGAGATCTGATCCAGATCAGAAGTCAGGGGAGTTACCAAGCGAATATACCCTTCAGAAGAAGGTAAATTATCATTCCCATATTCATAAAGAGCTATTTGCAATTCAGGCTTTATATTTCCGCATGTTGCTTTTGCCAGTTCATTTACAATACTCCACAACTGCGATTTTGCCTGGTCAATAAGCCCATCCATGCTATTGCTGGTATCAAGCAACAGTGCGATTTGAATTTTCCGGGCCTGTTGAGGTGTTGGATCGGATACTCGTTGGCTTTTCGCCTGGTCGGTACAATTTGTAAGTAGTGTTAAAAACAATACTGACCATATCACTTTTAATTTTTTAAAATTCATAGTTTTCATAATCTTTTAGTTTAATTGATAATTGATTGATTTGAGTGTAAAAATATCGGGTATTCAAGGCTTCTGAAAGCACAACTTAGGGAACAAAACGTTTGACTTAGTGAAATGATTTTTTCAGCTTGTAAAGTCAAATTTATGCACCTAAAAACAGGTGAAAATCAGTCGTTTCAGAATCATGTGATTTTAGAATTGGAATTTTAGTTTATATTTTTACTTCCTGATCTTTTGATGATATGAATCTAACAAAGACATATCTGTTCATCTGTATTGTTGTTTTCTGTTGCAAGGCATTTGCTCAGAATGATACCAGAACAATTAAAACGGCATATGCTTCCAGCAATAGTCAGATCAAGGCATTGCTTGATTCGGCATCCCTGTGTTTCCAACTGGCTCCTGAAAAATCGTTTGATTTTATAGAAAAAGCTCTTGAGCTGAGTATTACTTCAAAAGATCAAAAAAATGAAGGCAGTTGTTATTCTCTGCTTGGACAGGTCAATGCTTCCTTACAACAATTTGATCTCTCCGTTGATTATTATAACAAGGCAATTAAAGCTTTCAGTACCGTCGATAAGAATGAAATGTACAAAAATTACAGGTTGTTGGCGGGTGTTTATGAAAAGAATGAAAAGTTTACCGAGAGTATAAATTATTACAAAGCATACCTCGATTATGTTATTGACCAGGAAATGACAGGGCAAATTATCTCCACACGATACGATCTGGCAAGAGTGTATACATCACAGGGAGAATACAATAAAGCACTTAGGGAGTACAATGAAATTCAGAGTATGGAAGAGAGAAGAAACAATCCGGCTGGTCTGGCCGATGTTAACGCAATGCGGGGTGATGTATATCTAAAACAGGAGAAACCTGCCGAAGCAATTACGAACTACAAACGTGCCGTAAAAATTGCAGAGGAATCTGAAGACAAAGAAAGAAAATCCAAATCATTAAGAAGCCTGGGGAAAGCTTACAGAAGCAATCAACAATATGATGAAGAACTTGAAGCACGTCAGCAATCACTTCAAATTAGCGAAGAAACCAAAAAAATTGATGAACAGGTAGATGATAACCTGGTAATAGGTGAGATTTACATTGAGAAAAATCAAGCTGCACAGGCTGTGCAATATATTCAAAAAAGTGTTGATCTGTCAAATGAGATCGGGGATATTCAGAAAAAAAGTGTTGCTCTTAGAACTTTGTCAGAAGCATATAAAGAACAAGGAGAATATAATAAGGCCCTTCTTACTTATCAGGAATATTCCACGACAATAGACTCTCTTTATAATCAGCGGGAGCGCAAACTGGAGAACAATCTGGAGGTTGTTGCCAATGTTGGACGCAGACTTCAACGTATTGAATTGCTGGAAAGGGATTTTGAGATTACCAAGAAAGCGTTGTCTTTGCTTGAACGAGAAAAAGAAATCAATGTTAAAGAATTGAAAACACAAAAACGGATCACTTATGCATTGATCTTTGTTGTGCTTGTCCTTCTGATAACATCTTTGCTGGTCTACAAAAGTTCAGTACAAAAACGAAAAGCAAACCTGCTTCTGGCATTGAGATCTTTAAGAAGTCAGATGAATCCTCATTTTATCTTCAACTCATTGAATTCCGTAAATAGTTATATTGCTCAGAATGATGAACGAAAAGCAAATAAATATCTTACTGATTTTTCTTCATTGATGCGATCAGTGCTTGAAAATTCAAAGCATGATTTTGTTCCGGTTGCTTCTGAAATAGAGATCCTCAAATTGTACCTGAAGCTGGAGCATTTTCGTTTCAGTGATAAATTTGATTATACCATCGACATGGACGATTCCATAAACCAGTCGGATATTGAAATTCCCCCTATGCTTATTCAGCCCTATATTGAAAATGCAATTTGGCACGGATTAAGATACAAGGGGAAAAAAGGATTTCTGGAACTAAGAATTCACAAAGAGGGTGATAGTATAAATGCGATCGTAATAGATAATGGTATAGGAAGGGAAAAATCGCAGGAAATGAAAACCAAACATCAGAAAGCCATCACTTCTACCGGACTAAAGAATACTGAAAACAGGCTGAATATTATCAATGAAATCTACAAAACACGCTATACAGTGGCGATTGAAGATCTGGATAAAAAAGAAAAAACCGGGACAGTGGTAAAAATTAACATTCCCATATCCGATGGAAAGAAGATACAATAAGTGTTAAACTACTATATTAAATCCTAAAGGAATGGCAATTTAAATAAACAATATGCTGAAAGCCATTATAGTTGAAGACGAACCTGTAAGCAGAGAAACACTGCGAAATTACATCGGTAAGTATTGTAAACAGGTACATATAGCCGGTGAAGCGGAATCTGTGAAAACCGGTCTTGAATCCATCAAAAGACACAAGCCGGACCTGATTTTCCTTGATGTAGAGATGCCTTACGGAAATGCATTTGATCTGCTTGATCAGGTGGAAGAAAGAAACTTTGAAACCATATTCGTTACTGCATATGACCACTATGCAATGAAAGCACTCAATTTCAGTGCATCCTATTATATTCTTAAGCCGATTGATATTGATGAACTGGTAAAAGCAGTAGAGATGGTTGCAGAAAAGAAAGAAACGAAAGAACATGCATTGCGAACAAATATATTAATTGACAATATAAGAATTGAGAACAAGCAACTGCAAAAAATCATACTCCCTCTCCTTGATGGTTTTGAGGTAGTAACAGTAAAAGATATTCTGCACTGTAAAGCCAATGATAATTTCACAGAATTTTTCTTTGTTGACGGATCCAAGCAGCTCATATGCCGTACGTTAAAATTCTATGACGAACTTTTATCTGATCTTGATTTTATCCGAGTGCACAAATCCCATCTTGTTAATCTGCAATATATCAAACGCTATAAAAAAGGAAAAGGCGGACAGGTAATTCTTACAGATAATACTGCCGTAGATGTTTCACCTTCGAGGAAAGGTGAATTATTGCAAAAGTTCAAGTAAATAGCAATACGGTTTGCAAACAGGCCTACCCTGCCCTCTTACCATTCATTTCTTTTATTCTGCTTCCAGCATTTGTATTATCTCTTCTCTGTTCAACTGCTTTGCGACATCTATTACAGTTTGTCCACTCCTGTTAACCAGTGTTTTATTAGCACCTTTCTCAAGCAGCAATTGTACAACTTCTTTATGTCCCATTGCCGCTGCCCAGAATAGTGCTGACTCTTTCTGGTAGGGTGTAACAGCATCAATATCAGCTCCGTTATCCAACAGGTAATTGACAACTTCAGTCCTGTTGGTAGCAGCTGCATAGATCAGTGCCGTTCCTCTTCCCTGTTTCCCTGCCACAGCATTCACATCAGCTCCTTTTTCAACCAGGTACTTCACAACATCAATACTACCTGTCTCAGCTGCCCACATCATAGGTGTTTGCCCAGCGATATCTTTCCTGTCAACATTAGTTCCTTTCTCTACAATGGTTTGAACTGTTTCCAGGTCGTTCTTCCCGGCAGCATTGTGAAGCTTGCTTTGAGCAGATAAAAAATTACAATGAAAAATAAGAAAGAATACGAAAATCAGATTGTACATGAGTTTCATAAAAGATAAGGTTTAATTAGATTAATATAAGGAATACTATTATATGGTTTCATCTCTTTGTACTAGTATACCGGACAAATATAAACGTAGATCAATGATCCACGAATATACAATATAAACATATTGATGTCAAATACTTAAATAAAATCCCAATCAAATCTGATCTGTCTTTATGAATGCAATGACAATTTGGAGTTAAATCGGATTCTGAAAACGCATGTGCTCGAATTATTTAGTATTGAATAATCCATTAGGACTTATTTATTAATAACGGAAAGTGTGCCTTTCCAGTTGTACAATTTGCAATTAATATGATATTTTTTACCTGAATTCATGAATTTTTATTTTACATTTGCTCGCTTTTTTAATTAAAAATCTTCTAATCTATGTAGCTATTTAAAGAAATGAAAAATCCATTAGTTAGTAATTTGCTTCGCGATCGTTCTCGCGGTGTAAATAACCCCCAACAGGGTCTGGTTATTGGTAATCGAATCCCAAAAGATTACTTTATTACTAAGGGAACCGGAGAAAGTGACATAACTGTTCACGCTGGTTCTTATCACTTAGCCCTCAAAGCCGCCGGAATTGAAAGAGCGAATATCATGACATACTCTTCCATATTACCTTCCATAGCCAATCTGGTTGATCGACCGACAGCATATGTACACGGTGCTGTTATGGAAAGCATTATGGCTGTAGCTAATGGCAATGCAGGAGAAAGAGTATCAGCCGGAATTATTTTTGGCTGGCTTCATGATAGAATCACTGAAAAAAAATATGGTGGCCTTGTATGTGAACATAAAGGAAATTACAATGAAAAACAATTGGAAGAGCTGCTCAGAGCTAGCCTTAATGAGCTTTACTATAACGGCTTTGAAGAGGAATATGCTCTTGGTGACATTACTCTTTTAAAAGAGAGTTTTGTACCGATAAAAAAATATGGTACGGCATTGGTTGCCCTTTGTTTTACGAATTACGTTTACCCAATTCAAGAATAAAATCAAAGAATGAATTACGGTGGACTGGAAGAAAAGCACACCCTGTACGATCATTCCGCGATTGTCATAATACCGATTCCTTATGACGACACCTCCACATGGATAAAAGGTGCCGACAAGGGACCGGAAGCTATCCTGGAAGCTTCAGAGAATATGGAGCTATACGATATCGAAAGCGATTCTGAAGTATATCTGAAAGGCATTCATACCACATTGCCACTAATTCATAAGGGTGATCCTGAAAACCTGGCTGATAAAGTTGAGAGTAAAATCACTGAATTATTAACCAAAAAAAAATTTCCTGTTACATTAGGTGGTGAACACTCTGTAAGTATTGGTGCATTCAGAGCCTTTGCCAAATATTTCACTCATGATTTTTCTATTCTTCAATTGGATGCACACTCTGATTTGCGCAATACATATGAAGGTTCGAATTGCAACCATGCCTGTGTCATGGCAAGAGGAAAAGAGGTGGCAGCTATAACCCAGGTAGGTATTCGAAGTATGTGCGTTGAAGAAAAAGAAAATATTAATCCTGACAGGGTGTTTTTCATGCATCAGTTAAGAAATAATGCCAACTGGAAGAAGATGGTATCAGATCAACTGACAAAAAAAGTGTATATTACGATTGATCTGGATGTATTTGATCCTTCCATTATGCCCTCAACAGGAACTCCCGAGCCGGATGGTTTGTTTTACAATGAGGTTATGGAGTTATTGCAAACAGTAAATTGTGAGCATACTATTGTGGGATTTGATATAGTCGAATTGTGTCCGAATAAAGTCAATAAAGCTCCCGATTTTCTTGCTGCAAAACTGATTTACCAATTGTTAAGTTTGAAGTTTTGTACTCCATGAAAATCTATTAATGAATCTTTGTGTAACTCTGTGTTTACTCTGAGTAACTTTGTGGTATAGCTTTTAACTGTTACACAAAGTCTCACAAAGCAGAGACAAAGATGCACAAAGGCTTTTTTGAGATTCCGGAAGATACTAATTATAAAGATTAATAGAGAATAATGAAGAAATCAGATTTACTAAAAGACGCTATAGAACACATCGATATTACCACTTTCGATTCTACCGCCATTATTGAATCCATGAAGAAAATGTCCTTCACTTCACGGGATACTGCAAGAGCAGCGGATATCTTAATGAAAATGATTGAAAACAAAGAATGCACAAACATTCTCACACTTGCCGGAAGCACAAGTGCAGGTGGGTGTATGCAGGTATATGTAGAGATGGTGCGGAGTAAAATGATGGATGTTGTGGTGGCAACGGGAGCCTCAATAATAGATATGGACTTTTTTGAAGCACTTGGTTTTAAACATTATGTTGGCCGAACGGATGTGCAGGATACTCAATTGCGCAAATTATACATTGACAGGATTTACGATACTTTCATTGACGAAGAGGAGTTGCAGCATTGCGACATGACCATTAAAAAGGTAGCCGATGCATTGGAGCCTCGTCCATACTCCTCTCGTGAGTTTATTCATGAGTTGGGCAAATACCTTGTGAAGAATTCTGTGAAAAAAGACAGCCTGATACAGGTCGCTTACGAAAAGGGAGTACCTATTTTTTGTCCGGCATTCTCCGACAGTAGTGCCGGATTTGGCCTGGTAAAACACCAGTGGGAAAATCAGGAAAAACATGTATCCATTGATTCGGTAAAAGATTTTCTTGAACTGACGAAAATAAAAATGAATGCTCCCATCTCCGGTTTGTTTATGATAGGTGGTGGCGTGCCCAAAAACTTTGCACAAGACACTGTGGTTTGCGCAGAAATTTTAGGAAAAGAAGTTCCTATGCACAAATACGCTGTGCAGATTACAGTTGCTGATGTTCGCGACGGTGCCTGTTCATCCTCCACCCTGAAAGAAGCCTCTTCGTGGGGAAAAGTAGATGTAGTGGATGAGCAGATGGTATATGCAGAAGCGACCACCGTATTACCGCTTATTGCAAGCTATGTTTATCACAGCGGGGCATGGAAGAAGCGAGAGGACAAACGCTGGAATGATTTTTTAGGTAAAACAAGTTAACAACAGGATCATTTCAAATTAGTGCCCTTTTATTCAAACGTCATTCCAAACTTTCCTGCACGAAATCATCCCGATAATTAAAGATATTACCATAAGAATGATTTGTTTCGAGTTTTGGTATATACATCATTGTTCAATATAAGCATAAGATCAGGAAACAAAAGTACCCGGCATTTCGTATAATCAGCTAAGCGGAGAACCTTTTGGGCGTACAATTTTATTGGCACTTGCCAGTTATTAAAACGATTAACTAACCAAACTTACCGGGATGAGAATCTTTTCCATTCTTGTTATTTTCCTTCTATGTATTATAAATGTTAGAGCAGACACTTACTATGTCTCTAATACAGGCAATAACTCATATGGCGGAGATCAGAACAATCCATGGAAAACATTGCAGTATGCTGCTGATCATGCCGATCCGGGAGATACGGTAATTGTTGAACCCGGCAACTATATCGGTTTTTATATGGATGCAAGCGGAAGCGTGAACAATCCCATTGTTTTTAAAGCCATGCCGGGTGCTATAGGGCAAGACATGCATTCATTGATTTCCAGTCCTGAGGAAATTTTTGTAAACATTCAGAGCAATAATTATCATCTGATTGAAGGTTGCGATGCTATGGATAATGGAACAAGCAGTAAAGCCCCCCGGGTCGATCTTGACGGCTACCCCCGACCGATTGGACTGGGTTATGATATAGGGGCTTACGAGTATACAGGGCTCACGGGAACTCAAACATTTTCTAAACCCGGGCATCAACTTTTAGTATATCCTAATCCGGCAAGTGAATATTTTGTAATAAAATCAGAAATTTTAATGGATCGGATTGAAATTATTACTTCAGATGGAAAAATTGTGCAGTCAATACATGCGGAAGGAGAAAATGCACTGACAGTTCCAGTTGAAGGTCTTAAAAAAGAACTTTTGTTTATCCGCGTATTTTCAGGCAACAATTGTCATGTTTCGCACCTGATCATACCGTAAAAGTCCTTTGAATAAAATGCAAATTAAAGATTATAGATAGTCTCTGCAAAAAATAATAGTAAAATAAATACGTTATTATGATTTTTCCTGATCCAAATATTGGTTATATTTTTGGCTACAAGAGTAAAATTACATCCCAAGGTATTTTGGTTACATTTCTGTGGGAAGGTATTAAGATCCTGTTCAGGTTTGAAAATATCAGACATATCAAAAGAGTAACTTATTCCGGTGGAAAAATTTCATGGGATATCCTCAGATGGGGCAAATGTCCACCCGGGAAAAGTGCTTTATATATCAAGCTAAAAAAGGGGGTTTTTAAAAATCACCTGATTGTATTCAATAATCTGGAATCAGCTGTTACTGAAATAAACAAACCAAAGTTCGAATTGCATAAGAACTAAGTGTTCTTCGACTTTCTTCCTCTAATGTCATGCCAAACGCCTGCATATGCTAAACTGCAGCAGACAGGTATTCGAAACATCTTCCAAAACCAAATACCCTTTCCCGATAATATCGGGATTCGGGATTATTTAAAAGTATATTGCTATTCTTAATAGAAATAAAGATGTTTGTCTTAATTTACTCAGACAAAATATTTTTATCATGAATTTACAATCAGAACGACTTAAATTAATGGAAATCACACCTGACGATATTGAAACGCTTCACACATTGAATTCCATTCCGGAAATCGATGAATTTAATACACTGGGAATTCCAAAGGATATTGAATCAACAAAAAAAATCTATCAACCTGTTATTGATGATCAGAAATCGAAAGAGAGAAAATTATACTGCTGGTTGATCCTGAAAAAATCAGGCGATGAAGTCATTGGCGTTTCAGGCATGAAATTGAGCCTGGACAGATTTAGAATGGGTGAAATTTATTACAATTTATCACCTGACTATTGGGGATGGGGTTTTGCAACAGAGGTGGCTAAAACACTGATAAACTTTGGATTTGAAAAACTAAACCTTCATAGAATTGAAGCAGGAGTTGCAACTGAAAATAAAAGATCGATCAGAGTGCTTGAAAAAGTCGGAATGACTCAGGAAGGGATAAGAAGAAAAATTCTTCCTATCCGAGGAGTATGGAAAGACAATTTTCATTATGCTATTCTTGAGGACGATGAAAGAGGAGAGTGAGAGGGTGATAAATAATAATTAAAAATTAATAATGAAGAATGTGAAGCAGAAGTTGGTGAGTTGAGAAAGTGAGAACGTGAGATGATGAGATAATAAGAAGTGAAACTAGTGTCATGTCAAGTTTCGATTGACGGATAAAGTCGATTGAGTTTTATCCTGGCATCCTTGGTTGTAAATTGCCAATTTATTT
>Ga0315548_1000397_pt1 | contig 40766 bp, 33 predicted proteins | sample SalMarSW160110MG_2_FD_202540 | JGI IMG/M metagenome (GOLD analysis project Ga0315548, IMG submission 202540) | Salt marsh sediment microbial communities from the Plum Island Ecosystem LTER, Massachusetts, United States - Salt Marsh Sediment SW1601-110 ... | reverse complement strand
TCTATTTTGGCGACAATTTTGACGATGTGAACAATGCTGCTGGGGGTCTTCCTCAAGGAACTACGACCTATACTCCCGGCACACTTAAATTGGCTAAGACTTACTACTGGCGTGTCGATGAGTTTGATATTATCGAGACGTATAAGGGCGACGTCTGGAGCTTTACTACTGAGGGCGCTGTCGGGAGCCCGAACCCGGCTAATGGCGCTGTGGGTGTAAAGCAGACACAGATTATTACCTGGTTGCCGAGTGTCTTTGCTGCTTCGCATCAGTTATACTTTGGCACTGATAAAGGTGCCGTGAAAAATGCCGATACCGTCTCACCGGAGTATAAAGGCACCAGGGACCTTGGTGCTGAGAGCTATGACCCGGGAAAACTCGAGTTGAGTGTCACCTACTATTGGCGTATTGATGAGGTCAATGACGTCAATCCCGACAGTCCGTGGACAGGCATCCTCTGGAGCTTTACGACAGCCGGCTTCCTTGTCGTGGACGATTTCGAGGACTACGATTCCGGGGACAATCAGATATGGTATTCGTGGGAAGACGGGCTTGGCTATGGTACGCCGGGTACTGAACCCTACTCTCCCGGCAACGGGACCGGCTCAGCCGTTGGCGACGAAAGCACTGGTTCTTTTACCGAGGAGACTATCGTTCACGGAGGCAACCAATCGATGCCATTCTGGTACGACAACAGCATCCTCAGGTATTCAGAGGTCCAGAAGACGCTGACCTATCCGCGTGACTGGACCGAGGAGGGTGTAGGAGTACTGTCAATCTGGTTCAGAGGCAATTCGGATAATGCTGCTGAGCCGATGTATGTTGCTCTCAATGGCAGTGCAGTAGTCACTCACGATAATCTAAATGCGGCACAGATAAATAAGTGGACCCAATGGAATATTGACCTGCAGGCATTTGCAGACCAGGGCGTGAACCTGGCCAATGTCAATACTATTGCTATTGGTTTTGGCGACAAGAACAATCCGGTGGCTGGCGGTTCGGGTATGATGTACTTTGATGATATTCGTCTGTATCGACCGGCAGAGCCGACACCGTAAGCTGTAATTTAGTTGGTCCCCATTGCTTCTGCCGTACGGTATCCTGTGGACTTCGGGTTGTGAAGCAAGATACGGGGGCGTGGTTAATGTAGTATATTTATTCAATTCGGGGCTTATACTGAATGATTCGGTATAAGCCCCTTTGCATATTCGTATCAAAAAATATGGGTAATCATGTGGTATTGTCCTTGACGGTACTGGAATATTGCTTTCCAGATATTCTTCTTGCCAATTTCTCCTGATTATGGTAGCATTTCGGCCGGTCCTTCGAGAGTTGTCGATTGTTCGCAACTGCCTGTAAATCAACAAGGACGGAATTCTCGGGAAGGACACGTCAAGATTGTCTCATATATAACAGTGATATTCAGTCAGGCTTCAATATTTTTTAAGGAGTGTTTATCATGACAAAGCGAACTCGCCGACAGTTCTTACAGGACTCGATGTTTGCCGCGGCGGCAGCGGCAGTATCCACAACCCCGATGTTCAGCAGCGTTTCTAAATCACAAACCAAAAGCCCTAATGAAAGGCTTCTTTGCGCGGTGATAGGCTGCCGGGGTCGCGGCGGTAGTCACATCAGCGCCTTCTCCGGCCGTAAGGATTGCCAAATCGCTTACATCGTTGACGTGGACGAGAAAGTGGGCCAAAACTGCTGCAATTCGGTCGAGAAACGCACGGGCAGCCGTCCCAAGTGGGTCAAGGACATGCGCCGAGTATTTGACGACAAGTCCGTCGATATCATTGGCACGGCGACTCCGAATCACTGGCATGCGCTCTGTGGCGTCTGGGCCATGCAGGCAGGCAAAGACGCCTACATTGAAAAGCCGATCAGTCACGACATTCCCGAGGGTGCCGCGCTCGTGGCCGCCGCCAAGAAATACGGAAGGATATGTCAGGTGGGCACACAATGCCGTTCGAATCCGGCCCTCCAGAACGCCATGAAGTTCATCGCGGAAGGTGGTATCGGCGAGGTCAACTTCGCGCGGGGGCTCTGCTATAAGCGACGAAAGTCGATAGGTGCCCTGGGCGATTATCCAATCCCGCCGGAGGTCGACTTCAATCTGTGGAGCGGCCCGGCGCCTTACACTACGCCGAAGCTCACAAGGGAGCGATTCCACTACGATTGGCACTGGCAGCGGCTTTACGGTAACGGCGATTCGGGCAACCAGGGTCCGCACCAAACCGACATCGCTCGATGGGGATTGGGCATTAACCGCCATCCTAATAGCGTCATCGCCTATGGCGGGCGTCTAGGCTATCAGGCCGAACGCAATGACCCTGATTACGTCGATGCCGGTGACACGGCCAACACCGAGATAGCCATCTACGATTACGGTGACAAGTGCATGGTGTTCGAGACGCGAGGCCTTTCGGTTGACAATTCGGCGGACATTGAGATTAGCACCATGTTCGACAGCACCAAGGGCAACAATATCGGCGTCATTTTCTACGGGACCGAAGGTTACCTGGTTCAGGAATCCTACACTCATTGTATGGTGTTCGATCTCAAGGGCAGGATGGTCAGGGAGTTCAAGGGCGGCGGCGACCACTTCGACAACTTCGTTCAGGCCGTTCGCAGCCGAAGAGCCGAAAACCTTAACACCGACGCCTTCCAGGGCCATCTCTCAGCGGCCCTGGCGCATTTGGCCAACATCAGCTATTATCTGGGCGAGGACAACAAGGTCTCCGTTGGTGAAGCCAAGACCGTGCTGGAAGAAGTAAAGAGCCGGGACCACAACATCGAGACGCTGAATCGGACCGTTCGACATTTCAAAGATAACGGCGTTGATTTGGACAAGTACCCGATGTCGATGGGACCGCTGCTCCGGTTCGACCCAGAGAAGGAAGTATTCACCAATAGTGCAGCGGCCAACGAGATGCTGCGCCGCGAATACCGCAGACCGTTCGTGTGCCCTGCCCCCGATAAGGTGTAGCAGTCGGGAGGCGTTCTTCGTACGATAGACTGGAGAAGCACTTGATCTGCATTAGGCTTGGCCAAACCCGGGGCAGCGGGACTTTGAGCAATGACCCTGGAACAAATAGTTGAGATGTCAGCTTCATTTTCTCTGGCCGCTCGCATCTTGTATCTTGGAAACACCGTTCACCGCAAGCGCCTTACGGACAGTGAAGTAATCCTGGCGCGAAATTGTTTTGCCCATGGCTCCTATCGCTTCGGTGATTTGGCGCGGGTTCTTGATTCCGACAATGGCAACGTCGATGCCCGGATGCATCAGCGTAGCTGCTAAGACCAACTGATACGTGGAAAGGTGATACTTTTTCGCCAGCGGCCCCAGGCTTTGCACCGCTGCTGCAATTGCCTGGAAACGTTCGCCCTGAAAATCGGGGAGATACCTTCGAAAATCGCCGAAGCTCTCGCTGCCGGTGTATTTGCCCGTGAGCAGTCCCTTGTGCATAGGCGAATAGACCATCACACCGATATTTTCCGCTTCACAATAGCCTAACAGGTCACTTTCGATATTCGTCTCTATCAGACTATAACGCGGTTGAGCTGCATCATAAGCCCCGAAATACCGCTGTGCCCGAAGCTGCTCAAGAGTGTGATTGCTAACGCCATAACTGCGTATCTTTCCCTGCTTTTTTAGCGAATCCATAGTCTCGGCTACATCCGCTAAAGGCGTCAACGGGTCGAACATGTGAAGCAGATAAAGGTCGATTGTCTCAACGCCTATACGCTGGAGCTGCAGCTCGCAGCGCTGCCGTATGTGCGCCGGCGAGAGGTCCGGGTAGCGTGAACCATCCGGATTAAAGTGGTTGAATACTTTCGTACAGATGACGACGGTCTCGCGAGATTTCCCAGTTAGAAATTCTCCGAGGACCGTTTCAGCGTAACCATCTCCATAGGCGTCTGCGGTATCAAAGAAGTTTATCCCGGCATCGAAAGCTGTGTTCATAGCGGCCAATACGTCTGTTTTGGACTGTTCGCCCCAGAAGCGGGGGCTGAGCTGCCATGTGCCAAAACATATCGGCGAGACTTCCAGCCCCGTAGCACCGAAAACAATACGATTGTTCATTTTACACTCCTTGTTGTGGTCTTTTTCTTTCGTGGTTACACACCTTGAAGGATTATAACCTCTCACTTTAGATTTGTCATGGGACGAATGGGTCCGCCAAGACGATCGCCCTGACAGTCGCGCATCATTTGGATTATTTGCTGCGAATGCGGGTTTACTCTCATGGCCATGGACAGAAGACAGAAGGCAGAAGACAGATATCTGACCTCTGACATCCGGCAAATTGGGTTTGATTGGGTTTGAATTGGGTTTGAATTGGGTTTGTTTTTTCGGACTGCGAAATCATCTTTTTTTCTGTAATCCTTTGTTATAAGTGAGTTTACATTCATTTGGGCTTTTCGGAAATTGGCCCATTCGACTGCGCTCAGGACAGGCTTTGATTGGGTTTGATTGGGTTTGTTTTCACCAAGTGTCCAATTGGCAATATTTTCATAAGCTATTTGTGAAAAGATACTTACGTTCATTTGTGCCTTTCGGAAATTGGGTTTGTTTTGTATAAAATGAGCTGATTTGTAGAGGGTTCTCGACAGATGTAAAGGGCAAACGACAGAGGACAGACGATAGAGGACAGACGACAGAGGATAGATGACAGAGGACAGACGACAGAGGACAGACGACAGAGGACAGATGACAGATGACAGACGACAGAGGATAGATGACAGAGGACAGACGACAGAGGACAGATGACAGACGACAGATGACAGACGACAGATGACAGATGACAGACGACAGAATACAGACGATTGATGATAAAATACTGTTGCATAAGGAGTTATCTGTTAGCATGAAATCCTAAATTCTAATATAGAAATTCGAAACAAATCCAAATTACACAAAATTAAATGTTCAAAACGGTTCCCTGCCTAAGGAATGCAGGGATTCGGGCTGGCTGGGTGCCTTATAGGCACGTAAATAACTGGATTCTCGATTGTTCTGAGTGGTTCATTAGTTAATTTAGTTAATCTGGTTAAATTGGTTAAATGGTTAAGCTATAATCTGGATCCCCGACTACGACATTCGGGGACAAGCTTGGCTGGGCCTGCTGGCTAACGACATGCAAACTGAAATGTCATCTGTCGCCTACTGGCGGTTTATGTTAGCCTGCTGGCTAACATACGTGTATTATAACATATTATTTAACAAAAATAAACAAAAAAAACGAATAAAAAAGCACTTTTTTTAGCCACATAGAACGCAGAGAAAATTCAATTCACAAGTAAAAAATAGCCACAGAGCACACAGAGGACTCAGAGAATTCAATAATATTTAACCACGGATTGAACCGATTTCGCGGATTTTGTTTTAGCCACGGATTGACACGGATTCACACTGATAGTTCAATAGTAAGTAAACGCGGATTAGCACGGATTCTTGAGTCAATCAGAGATTAGAGATTGGTTATTCGAGAACTACCCTCCACTTTGCTCACTACGTTCGCTCAGTGGCTGCCACCCGTCGTTTCTTACGTGCTTTGTTGGTAGCTTTATTTGCACATTCTTTACACCACAACGACAAACCATCTTTGTTGCTGCGTACTTTGTAAAAGTCACTCTCGGCCTTCCACCTCTTGCACCTTCTACATCGCTTTTGTTTCACCCCCTCAACAACTCGATGGCACTCCTCATATCGATAATATTGTTTCAGGCCCTTCCCCTCTTTCTTGTAACGCTCTCGCATATATGCCCGTACGCAGTCTTTGCAATCATACCCCAATCCGTCTTTGTTCTTACTATCCTTGCCAAACTGAATTTCGTCTTTCCACTTTTTGCATTTGACACAGCGTTTCTGCTTCACGCCATCAATGGTCCGATGGCTCTCCTCATATCTGAAGTATCTTTTCACAGGCCCCCTGATTCTCCTGTAACGTCTGTGTCTATACTCACGGCAGCACTTTTTGCACCAATACACCAACCCATCTTTGTTCTTACGATTCTTACTAAACTCACTCTTGCTTTTTAACTTCTTACATTTGGTACACTGCTTCATTTCTGCCTCTCGGTCTACGTTTTACTACTAATTCCAGACAGCCAAATAGGTCAGCAGGACTTTTACGTCTTTGCCTTTTGCCTTCTTTTCTTCAGGCCCAATTTGTGTATTCTCAATCTTGTTGCCAGTACTGTTCTACCAATTTTGTCGGCTATTTGTTGTGCCGTTCTACTTGGATATAATTTCCTTAGCAGGTTAAGCTCTTTCTTTGACCAGATACGCTTTGGTTTGCTAATTCCCAATTTGTGTGCTCTGACCGTTACCGCCGGGACAGTCCGTCCAAGTTGGTTCGCTATATCTCGCAGGCTATTATGTGGGTATAGTTTCTTAAGGAGAGTGTCCTCTTTTCTTGACCAACGGGGAGCTGTTCCCACTTTTTTGAGGCCGTTGAGATATGCTATTGCTTTCACCGACTCCAAAGGCCGCCCAAGTTTATCAGCTATGCTTTGCGTGTCCTCAGTCGGGTAAAGTTTCTTGAGTAGCTTGATTTCATTGGCTGACCAGAGACGCCGCTGTCTTGTATTAATCCCCATGTTGTATGCTTTTTGTCTCACCGTTGCCAGAGACCTTCCAGTTTGCTCAGCTATTTCCCTTGCTCTCCCGCGTGGGAAAAGCCTCTTTAGCAGCTTAACTTCAACTTCTGACCATGCAACCCAACTGTTTTTCTTGTTCTTCGCCTTTTTCATAGCCGTAATTCTACTGGATTTTAGCTTAAATGGCAATGATAGGTTTGGGTGCGGTGATGTTGAAGTTGAAAATCGCAAAGGCAAAAGGGGGGATGTTTCAATTTATTCCGCCGAAGTTGGATCTGCGATATTGGGGATTGAAAGAACGAATGGTCCGAAACAATTTGCAACATCGAACGTAGAGCACCTTAAGGCGGGAAACCACAAAATGAGCTTCTCGTTGTTCTTGCTCATATCTCACCATCACCCTAATATAGAACACTTCGGCCTACGTAAATCCTTTGCATGCAGCCGTCCAAGCAGTATAATGGCCCACATAAAAAGGCTTTTGGCAATCAAACGTAATCTGTTGCGAAAGAACGGATAGTACAGTGGAGGATTAAACGATGTTTTATTTTTTTGAGATTTCAAAAGGTTCGACAAGGAAGTTGACAAGCTACGATGTTCCGCATATCAGGATAATTAACCTTTTCCTTCTTGTGATGATTACTTTGTTGTATGCAGGGGCGGTTCAGGCCGCGGCTCCTTCGGACGGTGGTTCACTCACGCCGCTCAATCGATTTCCTCGGATGGTTCAGGAATATTTCGTCAGAACCGTCCGTGGGGTCGAACAACAAGCGAACCAACGACGAGCGGCTCTGAATACCCAGGCCGATGCCGAAGCATACGTCCGTGAGGTTCGTGAGAAGATTCAGCAGAGCTTCGGGCCCTGGCCTGAGAAAACGCCACTCAAGTCGCGTATTACCGGCGTCGTCGAGCGGGAGGTGTATAAGATTGAGAAGATCATCTTTGAGAGCCGGCCCAATTTCCTTGTTACCGCTAACTTGTATGTGCCGAAGGGGCGGACATTTCCGCTCCCCGGCGTTGTGGGAACTTGCGGTCATTCGGCAAATGGAAAAGCGGCGGAGCCGTACCAATCTTTCGCACAGGGATTGGCACGGCAGGGCTATGTAGTGCTGCTATACGACCCCATCGGACAGGGCGAGCGCCTGCAGTACCCGGACGAGGATTTGAAATCGAGGATTGGCGTCGGTGTCCGCGAACATCTTTACGCCGGCAACCAGCAATTTTTAGTGGGTGACTTCTTCGGCTCCTGGCGAGCCTGGGATGGCATACGCGCACTGGATTACCTGCTAACGCGTGAAGAAGTCGACCCGCAGCAAATCGGTGTCACCGGCAATTCCGGTGGAGGCACAATGACGACCTGGTTGTGCGGTGTCGAAAGCCGCTGGACAATGGCTGCTCCTGGCTGTTTTGTTATCACGTTCCGCCGTAACCTGGAAAACGAGCTTCCCGCCGATACCGAGCAGTGTCCGCCGCGGGCCTTGGCCCTTGGGCTGGACCATTCTGATTTTCTTGCTGCGATGGCGCCGAAACCGGTTATCATTCTGGCAAAGGAGAAGGATTACTTTGATGCCCGCGGTGCTGAAGAGGCCTATCGCCGGCTCAGCCATCTGTATAATCTGCTGGGAGCCGGGAAGAATGTCGGACTCTTTATCGGGCCGGGCTACCATGGTTACTCCCAGGAGAACCGTGAGGCTATGTATGGCTGGTTCAACCGTACTACGGGCATCTCTGATGTACAGAGCGAGCCGGAGCTGGTTATTGAGAAAGATGAAACACTGTGGTGCGCGCCGCGGGGACAGGTTTGTGAGTTGAATTCACGGCCGGTCTATTCGTTTACCAAGGCCAAGTCGCAGGTGCTGGCCAAAAAGCAACGTAATAGTCTCTCTGAGACCGAATTAAAGCGGCGTATCGTGAAGGCGCTGCGGCTTAGAGAATGGGAAAGTTTGCGGGCCAAGAAGGCGATTCCCGAGTATCGTATCCTCCGTAATTGGCGTTCACGTGGATACCTTAGGCGGTATTGGACTACCTATACTATCGAGACAGAACCGGGGATTTTTGCCGTGGTGTATCGTCTTTCCGATGAGCGGCTGATGTCGCGACCGCCCAAGGGACAGAGACGAGCCATATTGTACATCTCGCATCAATCCAGCGACGCCGAGCTGCGGGCCGAACCGCTTGTTAGAGAGCTGCTCGAAGCCGAGCCCAGCTCGGCTTTCTACGCGTGCGATGTGCGGGGCATCGGAGAATCGCAGCCGGACACGTGTAACCAGAATTCGTTTCTCGATGCCTACGGCAGCGACTACTTCTATGCGATTCATTCCATCATGTTAGACAGGCCGTACGTGGGGCAAAGGACTTATGATTTGCTTCGGGTGCTCCACTGGCTCGAAAGCAATGGTCACGAGGAGGTCCATATAGTGGCTAAAGGATGGGGTGCGCTGCCGGCCACATTCGCGGCTGTTCTGTCGGACCAGGTCAAACAAGTTACACTAAAAAACGCCCTGACTTCATACTCCGACATCGCCGAGTCGGAAACTTATGCCTGGCCACTTTCGGCACTTGTGCCGGACATACTGGAGTCGTATGACCTGCCCGATTGCTACGGGGCCCTGCGGAGCAAGAAGTTAAAGCAAATCGACCCCTGGGGGGCGGATGGTGAAAAAACTGCCCAATAAAACGCCGCTAATGGAGAGGTTCAAGGAGTCCCGATAAATCGGGATGGGTAGTTCAATTACACAAACTCAGAAAGGTGTGGCTAATTTTTCTGGCAAAACAGCGTTGCTTGCCCCGTTAGAGTGCCTTATACTCTAAGGGGGCTTGTCCCGCACGAAATAGGCTTCTGCCGCAATTTAGTGCGGGGTCATTCCCGCGAAAGCTCCAAATCCAAAATAAAACGTCATTGCGAGGAGCAAAGCGACGCGGCAATCTCCACTCCGTCATTTCGACCGGAGTGAGCGAAGCGAACGTAGTGGAGAAATCTATTCAAGTATCCGCCCGCAGGGCCTCCTTATTTTTGCCTTTTACATTTTATAAATCTTGCCTTTTCCATTCTTTTGTGTTATTCTACTTCCCTAAATGCGTGAGGCGGACATCTTGAAGAGTGCAGCGAAATTAGAGATATGAAATTATTATGGATAATTTAGAACAACAAATTGAATCTCGTTTGAACGAATTGAGTGATGATGAACTCAACAAACTGGCCCTACATTTGAAGGTACCAAGAGCTCACGAAGGTATACAAGCTCCATTGCGTGTCAAAATAAGTGACCAACAAAGAATGAATTTTGTCAAGTGGGTCAAAGATACAGGAAATATACAAAAGGCTGGAATTTATTTGGGAATTATAGGGGAATCGGCATCGCCAAAAGAGGAGCTTTCGAAACATCAGAGAACAATTGAAATAGCGAAGTCACAATCCATCCATGCACCAAAAGAAAAATTCCGTCATAGTAATACCTTTAAATTTGTTGTAATACCTTTGCTCGGAATAATAGTTATGGCAATTGTTGGGATTCCTGCGTGGATTTCACTCTTTCGTAAAGCAGGTCAGCATTCAATCGTCGATACTAATATTTTTGCTGATGTGTCAAAAAAAGGAGTTGTTTTACGAAGCAATAATTTTCCTTGGGAAATTCGCAAGTCGAATGATCAGTATGGAAATACTCTTTATACCATTGTTGACAGAAGGGGGGATGCCACGGCGGTATCAGTAGTTCCTTACAACCCTAAATACACAGTGTATCAATCATATGACGGAATGGTGATAAAATTTACCTGTTCTGAAGAAGAAATATCAAACTTTACAATAAAGCTAAAATATTAATTTTGTGCCGTAGTATTGAAGAAGCAACGGCAACTTCTTATAAAGAAAATGTGAGTCTGTGTTTGCTGTTTTATACAGACTGTATAATCATTGTTGGGTAGTAGAATGATATGAAACAACTATATGAAATTGAAACCTTCGGCGGCATAGATGCTGATACAGACTTGTTGTTGGATACCTGCTTTGAGCATCACGAAGCCTATTTGGAATCGAAGGAACATAAGCGCTTTCTTGTTCTTGGCAGAAAGGGCAGCGGGAAGACCGCAATTTTTCGCAAATTCATTTCCACGCGAGCACACGATTTTTTCTCATTCGGCCACACATTCACCGACTATCCATGGCATCACCACGACAAACAAGCCGCAGTTGGTGTGCCAGAGGAAGAGCGGTACGTCCATAGTTGGAGATATCTAATCCTTGTTTCCATTGCTAAGATTCTGCTCAACCTAGATCAATCTCAGCCATGGTCGGAAGGATCTTTTGAGTACATCCGGAAACTCGAAAAATTTGTTATCGATTCTTACGGAACGAGGGACCCAGATGTTACGGAGATATTTTCACCTGCCAAGACCCTCCGATTCAAATCTTCCTTTGAGATCCCTCTGACTAAGCTAAAAGTAACTCTAGAAGCCGGTGGAGTTCCGCTGGAGCACTTGCCGACTATTATTCAAGACGTGAACCGGAATTTGACAAGTGCAATAGTGGCTACCCTCAATCCCAACTTCGACTACTATGTTTGCTTTGACCAGCTTGATCTGGGATTTGATCCCAATGACAACAATTACAAGAATCGATTGATTGGACTGATACTTGCGTCCCGAGATTTGAACATTCGAGCGCGTGAGGCAGGCAAGAAACTCTCAACGTTAGTGTTCCTGCGGGACGATATCTACCAGACCCTCCGATTTGAAGACAAGAACAAGGTCACTGAGGCATTCGCTACCAGAATAGAATGGGACACCGAGAGGACTGAACGGACTTTGAAAGATCTTATGCAGAAACGTTTTGCCTTAGTCCTTGAGATTCCCGAAGAGGGCGCATGGGAGAAGGTGTTTAACGAACAAGAACAAATGCCCGGAAGGCAAGCAAAGTACCAGCATATGCTCGACAGGACGTTCCTTAGACCGCGTGACATGATCAAATTCTGCAACGAAACACTTGATGCATACAAAGCGCAGTCTGCTAAGGAACGAGGCACACTGTTCAGTAATCGCGCCATCAACACAGCGCGTATCGAATACTCCCAGTACTTCTTAAACGAACTTGATGACGAGATATTCAAGCACATGACAAATTATGAAGCCTACATTGAAGTTCTGAAGTCACTCGACAGCCTCCAATTTATAAAAGAAGATTTCGAGAATGCCTGCAAAGCCAGAGCCAAGATCATGCCTCCAGATTATGATCCCACATCTATCTTGAGTGAGCTATTCGATTTTTCCTTGATCGCATATTATGCCCCTGGTGGAGGAGGTTATGGTGGGTCCGAATATGTGTGGTGTTACAAAGATTCTAGGGCGCGTTTCAATGAATCAGCAACAAGCTTTCGAATCCATCCCGGATTAAAAGAAGTTCTGGCTTTGAAGAAATTCACACGATCAGGATAGGGTGCCGAACCCGCAGGTCATAAATAGTTATGCGGCGAAGACAATTTCCCTCAGCCATATTGGTTAAATATTAAAACTCGTCTTCAAGTATCTAGCATCGAGAATCCGTGTTCGCAAATGATGTTTGGTTTCTGACTATGAAAATTTATGAGGTCATTGCGTTCTCAGCGATCTCTGCGGTTATTTTTTTTATTTTTTTGTTGACTATTGTTAGGAATATTGTTAAAATACCTGCATGTTAGCCAGCAGGCTAACATAAACCGCCAGTAGGCGGCAGTTTTGCGGAGAACCGCACGTTTTCGTATCAGCAGATACACGCCAAAAATCATTATCTGTCAAGCCAGACAAGGTTTTGAACATTTAATTTTGTGTAATTTGGATTTGTTTAGGATTTAGGATTTCATGCTAACAGATAACTCCTTATGAAACATGATCTTATCATCAATCGTCTGTATTCTTTAGTCTGTCATTTTTCGTCTGTCATCTGTCCTCCGTCCTCTACATCTGTAGAGAACGCTCTACAAATAAGCTCTTTTATGCAAAACAAACCCAATGTCAAGGACGCTCAAATTAACGTAAACTCTTATATGAAAAGTATATATGAAAAAATGGACACTTGGCTAAGTGGAAAAAACAAAGCCAATTCAAACCCAATCAAACCCAATCTCCGAAAAGCCAAAATGTACGTAAACTTAACTTTAACAATGGATTACAGAAAAAAAGATGATTTCGTAGTCCGAATAAACAAACCCAATTTCCAAAATGCCAAAAATGAACGTAAACTTAACTTTAACAAAGGATTACAGAAAAAACGATTGTTTAGCAGCCCAAAAAACAAACCCAAAACAAACCCAATTTCTTCAAAGGCCAAAATGAACAAAAAATCGCTTGCCAAAAAATCCGGCCACACCCGCTCAGAGAGGATATTTGCAAAATATTTGAATCTTGGTACTATATTGCAATAAGAACAAGTTTCAGACCACATTATGTTTCGGTCTCAGTGAATCATATTCAGGAGAATACTATGAAAAAAGAATGTTTAATAACGCAAAGAAACTTTTTGAAGAGAATTGCTGCTGCAAAAAGACTCACAACATTATTACTTGTATGCGGCCTGACGTGTATTTCGCTTTCAGGTACGGCCTTCGCTGCGGACGCAGACTGGGAAGACCTTTTTGACGGCAAAACTCTCAACGGCTGGGTCCAGCGCAACGGCCAGGCAAAGTACACCGTCGAAAATGGAATGATTGTCGGAACCACAGTTCTCAATACGCCAAATAGCTTCCTCTGCACCGAAAAGATGTACACCGATTTCATTTTAGAGCTGGAGTTCCTTGTCGAACCCGGGATGAATTCCGGCATTCAGATTCGCAGCCACAGCTTTGAGCACTACAAGAACTATCGCGTGCACGGCTATCAGGTCGAGATAGACACCTCAGACCGGGCCTGGAGCGGCGGTATCTATGACGAGGCCCGCCGGGGCTGGCTCTATCCGCTCAAGGACAAACCAAAAGCGCAAAAAGCCTTCAAACAGAATCAATGGAATCACTATCGCATCGAGGCCATCGGTGATAGAATCCGAACGTGGGTTAACGGTGTGCCCGCCGCCGACCTGAAAGACGATATGACCTCCACCGGCTTTATCGCCTTACAGGTCCACGGTTCCAAAGTTGCAGACAAAAAAATCAAATGGCGCAACATCCGCATCCAAGACCTCAGTCAAGCAAATAAGAAAACTCTGAAGGCCTTGATAGTTGACGGCCAGAACAACCACGATTGGAAAAGTACAACTCCTGTTCTCAAGAGTTTACTGGAAGAAACAGGCCTGTTTGCTGTGGATGTGGCGACCACACCCGCCGAAGGTCAGCCGATGGATTCATTCAGGCCGAATTTTGCAAAGTACGATGTTATTGTCTCGAACTATACCGGCGCAGACTGGCCCAAACAAACCCAGGATGCACTGGTCGAGTATATGAAAAACGGCGGTGGTCTGGTTATCTACCACGCCGCGAACAACGCATTTCCCAAGTGGAAAGAGTGGAACGAGATGATAGCGCTCGGCGGATGGGGCGGCCGAGACGAGAAGTCCGGGCCGATGGTGCGTTACCGGGACGGCAAAATCGTTCTCGATAACTCTCCCGGCCGCGGCGGGACACACGGCCCTCAGCACGAATTCCAGGTTGTGATTCGAGACCGTTTACACGCCATCACGGCAGGGCTTCCCGAAAAATGGATGCATGCAAAGGATGAACTTTACAGCAAACTCCGGGGCCCCGCGAAGAATATGGCTGTTCTCGCAACCGCCTACGCCGACCCTGCGAAAAAAGGCACCGGTGAGCACGAGCCAATCCTCTTCACCGTGCGCTACGGCAAAGGAAGAGTTTTCCATACGGTCCTCGGTCACGGCCCCGAACAGTTGCGCTGTGTTGGATTTATCGTTACCTTCCTGCGTGGTACCGAGTGGGCCGCCACAGGACGAGTTACCCGGATGGAAGTTCCCGCGGACTTCCCGACCGCCGATAAGGTCCGCCTACGCGTGGGCCTCTCGGCCAACTAAGATGCTATCGAAGAACCTTATTTTACTTTTTTGATTTTTGGTACTACCACATTAAGGTGGCATAAAACTTTGGACTTATCGAACGATTTAAGGCCATTTTGGAGAATTATAATAGCTCGATTTCCATAATATTAGAACAATGTTCGATTAGCAAAATAACCAAAACGCCTTTTTAAGACTGTTAACGCAGTTTTTCTTTACCAATATCATGTGGTAGTACCTGATTTCTCGATTAACGTTTTTAAGAAAACGGGGGCTCCGCCAAGAGCTTTTGACTCATCTTCCAAATAAGGCAAGTAGCTACACCCGTTCGGGCACAACGAAAGGTTTTCTGTAGCTGCGGGAAAGATGTTCATTGGCTCGTTCGCTGAATTCACCCACGAACTTTTCCTTGTCGGAATCCATTGTCAGCCATGGTCCAAGAATCCGGGGGGTCTTTTGTACGTCCACGACATTGAGTAAGATGTGTTCCTGAAAACGCTCGAACGCATCCAGCAATTCCTTATTTGACCTGGTCGATTGCACTATTTCATCGCGTGAGGCTGCCTGGCCGAGCCTATAAGAGATATTTCCCATGTGACACAAAGTAGTAGAAAGATGTCCTTCGAGGATATCGGCGTTAAGGTCGCTGACTTTGCGGCTGCGCACAGCTTTGATGAAATTCTCGTGGTGACTGCCGCCCCCCGTGACTTTAAACTGCTTGAGCTTGTTGTCGTCATAATCATAAGCCCAGCCGCCGGCATAGTAACCGCCCTCACATTCAATTACCACCATGGTGCGAATGTTACGGTAGGTGGCATCCATGGCCGAATCCCCTTTCTTTCGCGGCAGGTTACGCATCTCAAAGATAATTGGTGCCGGCTTGTAATCAAAGAACGCTACCTGAGCGTTGGGCGTCTGCCTGTCATCGTCCCAGAGAAACTTGCCGCCAAAGCTAATCACCCGCGGGGCCAGGGTGGAATAGCCCAGCGCCCAGCGGCAGACGTCGATGCAATGGATGCCATTATTACCGAGGTCTCCGTTGCCGTAAGGCCACTGCCAATGCCAGTCGTAGTGCAGGTTCTTGCGCATAAGGGGCGCCATAGGCGCCGGTCCCATCCACAGATTATAGTCAACCGTTTCAGGAATGGGCTGAGGGCCATCTACTTTGCCGATAGGGCCACGCGGGCTAAAGTAGTAGCAGCGTGCCCTTAGAATCTTTCCGATCTGGCCCTGCCGGATGTATTCAAACGCCTGCATAAGACCTTCATCGGAACGATTCTGGGTGCCCGTCTGCACAATTCGGTTATATTTGCGTGCCGCTTCGACCATTTTGCGGCCTTCCCGGATATTGTGTGAGACCGGCTTTTCGACATACACGTCCTTGCCGGCCTGGCAGGCCCAGACCGTAACAAGAGAATGCCAATGGTTGGGTGTGGCCGTAATAATAGCGTCGATATTTTTGTCGTCTAAGAGTTTGCGAAAGTCAATATAAGTATCAACTTTTTCGTTACGTTCTTTGAATTTCTTGACTTCCCGGTCGATAAAATCTCGATCCACATCGCACAGCGCCACTACTCGGACGCCGGGGATTTTGCTAAACCATTTGATATGATTGCTCCCCTGGCTGCGAAAACCCACCACGGCCACGCGAACATCATCATTGGCACCAAGCACACGCCCATAAGGCGCAAAAGTCATGGCGAGGCCCCCGGCCAATGAACGCTTCATGAAAGTACGACGTGTAAGACGTTTCATAGTTATTGTCCCCTTATCTGATATTTTCAAGCCTTCTGCAAAATCGAGGTTAGGCATAACTCTTAATATTTCCATTTAGCAAACATCACCAAATTTTGGCGGGTTAATATATCAAATCTGCCTCGAAAATGCAACTATTTTCGTCATCTATATCATTGAAACGAGATAATATATTATGCTGGCCACCGTAACACCGATCGAGATAAGCATAGCAATGTTCCAAACCAGTGCTTTTACGCCCGTTGGTTTGTCTTTGCCGAGATACCTGCTGCTATTGTTGAGAATGAAGAAGGCAATGAAAGCAATGGGCAGCATCAGGCCGCAAATTGCCGAGGTAGGTATTGCGACCCAGGGCCCGAGATACTTCCAGAGCACTACACCGGCCACGGCTGGTGCAGGGAGCAAACAGGCCAGCCGGTAACGCCATCCGCCCGGCTCCACACCGAATACCTCACAGATGGCAAAGCCGCTGATAATCATGTGCATTGTAATCGAGCTCAGGGCCATTCCCAGTATCCCCAAGCCAAAAATTATCCGCGAAAAGAACATACTTAAGCCCGCAGACTCAAGCATGGCCGCTGCTGTGATGGGTGATAGTTTCGTAGAACCTGAAGCAAATTGCGCAGGGTCATAGATAGTACAGCCGGTTGCGATGACCATAAGAGACGTTGCAATACAAAACGGCAGGAGCATGCCGGTAATCAAATCGAATCTGGAAAGGCCTCGATGTTCCTTGCTCCAGCCGCGTGCCAGCAGTGTATAAGGAAAGAGAAACGTGGCGTTTATCCCGGTAGCCGCGCTAAATGCTGCCATTACAATAGAAACTCCCCGCACGTCCGTCGGAATGTGCAGAGGTAAGAATCCTTTGAATAGTTTCCTCCATTGCACACCCCCTTCTATGGCCCGGCGTACTATCACAATCGTGAAAGCGAGGATAATCATCCAGACCAGACCTTTCAATATGCGTTCGTACAGCCTGATACCTTTATGTCCCTTGCTGTATGTCCAGACAACGGCGGTCGATATAGCCAGGACAGCCAGACCAATTCCTATCAATACTGCAGTCTGCGCCGCGGATGACGACGGCTCCCAGCCAGTCACAGCCTTAATCATATCGTCGGTCATGCCGGCGGCCAGCGCGTATTGGGGCAAATGCCATATTATCGTTGCCAGCAGTGCCCCAATCGCCCAGCTCCATGCAACAACAGGATGGATGTAACGCTTCATTGCATAAAACGGCCGGACGCCGGTGGATAAGGTTTGATACGACATGGCTGCAAACAGAATGATGCCCAGCGCCATTGCCAAAGGCTGGACCCAAAGCAATTTATACTGAAGTGAAGCACCGGCAAAAAGCGAGGCCATGGCACTTCCACTGCCGAGGACCAGGGCGCTCTGAAGCCAGCCGGGGCCTGTCTTGCCAAAATACCCTCGCCACCGCCGCAGAAAACTTTTGCCTTCGAGCTCTGCCAGAGCAGCCTTTTCTTCGGCAAGAACCTCCGGAGCCGATGCGGTGAACATCGGCAATCCCTTTATTAAATCATCCCTGCCGGAAGCCTGGTCTTGTTGGCTCTTCATTAAAATATATCCTCTCTTTTCGTCAGGCTCAACATCACTGAACTCTGCCGTTTTTGATTGATATAAATGAATCAGGTCGAGTCAGGTCGTGGCCAAACAGCAATAGCTCCCGGTCTAATAAATCAGGATGAGCCAGGTCTGCCGGCACACCTGGCAAAAGGGCAAAACCGACCGCCAACTTGTTAACCGTTTTTCTCCACGCCACCGCAAGAAAACCTGAATGCCGCAAAAGTACGGGCGTCTCTGGGCGATCTTGCCACGACCAAGCAGAGAGTACGCGCATCTGCTTAGAGTACCATTCAGACCGCTTCAAACGTAGAGCTTCCAGCATATTCCTGGGGAGCCCCCTGCTCCGTGTGGATTGCAACAGAGCACGTTCCCAGGCAAAGTCCTGAGGTTCCAGCATATGCATGATAAGTGTTGACTCATCGTCCGAGTGCGCTTTCCATACAGCCTTACTGGCGGAAATTGAAAGTTGATGGGTCGCTGGGTCACTGTGTACTGTCCAGGTGAAGTGATTATACGCCCTTTTGGCTATGTTGCTTAATCTTAGCTCATCGAACACAATCATCCATTCGCAGTCAAGCAGAAGAACGTGGCGGCGATATCGTTGAACTGCCAAATGTGGTGGGAAAGCCTCGGTGGCATCTCCGACTGCATAAGAAAATCTCTTCTCTTCTCGGAATCCCACAATTCGCATATTGAGGGATGGATCAGCCACAAAGTCGGTTCCATTAACACTCACCACGTTTTGAAATGTACTGCTGCGTCGCGCATATCCCGGTGGAATGATGAAGTAGCCTCCCCGGGCAAATAGGGTAAACGCATTATAATCCGCATGGGCGTGACCGTAATTGCTGGAGCTGATTTGCTCACCGCCGCGGATATACTCTGCACAACGCTGACCAGCTAACGGTGCACAGGAAAACGAAACTACCGCGGCATCATCTTCCCACCCTGTCCGCATAATCACAACACCCTGGTTTCTAAAATGCCGCGCTCCAGAAAGGTGTGTGGGCGGCAAGGACTTAACGGCTGGGTCATACCAGAGCACGTTCCATGCAACGCACTGCGATTGAGTGTGCGGATACTCTTTGGGTTCACCGGTATAGGATAAGTTCTCATATGGTGCCTGATAAACGCCCTTGGGTCCAGGCTTCATATCAAAAGCCTCATCGTGGTCTGCTAACCACTGGGCGTAACCATCTCGAAACAGCGAAGCCAACCGCCGCAGCAGGTGGCATGATGCACTACCGCTGGTGTTGTAACGACCGCTGCGGAAGGAATCGTTGAGATATATGTAGCTGTCATCGGGCAGCCAATGGTAGAGCCGATATTTGGCGGTATTCCGTATCCACGGTACATCGTGCAGATTCTCACCGACAACACTTTGCCAGGCACTGTAGAACCACAACAACGGTGCTATAGCGTAACACCAATCTGCAGCTCCTTCGTGCCAGGCACCATCCTCACCAAGCCAGGATAGGGCGAAGTCAAAATCAGTCTTGGCACTGGCGGCCCATCTACTCGCCTCCTTCACTTCACCCAGCAGGGCCAAAGCTGCCTCACCATAACCTCCTACGGGAATCCAGTGATCGTGGTGAATGTAGGCCTTTGCCCACCACAGTTCTCTGCCGGTACCGGTGATAGAACCCTGATATAGTTGCCTAACGACGTTCACCACATTTGTCTTAATCCTTTCGCGCTCTTGGGGCATGAGATAGTGGTAAAGCCAGTCGTACACTCTGGCCAGCCCTGCGGCATAAATGCCGAAGCCATAATTGCGTACCTCATCTTTGGGATATTCTAACATCTGGCCAATCCACCTCCGGCAGAGCTGCAAGTACTCATTGCGTTCGCTTAGAATAAATGCCAGTGCAACGTTGGTAACGAAAGCTCCGCTCTGCTCCAGGGTAACTTCCCTGCCCGAGGGATATGGCATATCTGAGGGCGACCACTTCCGATTCCGATCAACCCAATCAAAGAGCATCTCGGCATAACGACGGTGTGTCCCTGTCGCCCTTTGACGCAGCTGCTCCAATTGTTCGGCGTTGAAATGCAGCGACGGATGTCTGGAGCGGATATTGGAAAGCCCTCTGACGAGAACATCCGATGGCTTCTCAGACGTTGAGCTGGACTCGGCAGCTAATAAGCAACCAAAACTAAAGCCGGTTATTACACTCGAGCACCCGCCTGCTGCAGTTGCAGACATTCTTAAAAAATCACGACGGTTAATTGATTCCACAATTCTCGCTTCTGTTTCAATTGATCCACATATTACAATAGAATTTCCACTAATATAAGGTCGGGGTGGACCTTATGAGCCGGCTGGAAAACTCAAGTTGTCCTGAGGATTCGTTCCGTGTGTCCTTTCATCCTCATCAGTAAAACCATCATTGTCGTCATCAGGATCGGCGTTATCGCCTATGCCGTCGCCATCCGTGTCCTGCCATTCTTTCGCATCAAATGGGAATGCGTCCCAGGGAACGGATTTTGCTCTGTCCACACCGTCACCATCAAAGTCTAACTCCCGGCAATCGGCAATGTTATTTTTATTCTCGTCATCTCCGATACCATCTCCATCATCATCGGCATCAAGGTTATCGCCAATCCAATCCATATCTTTGTCTTCCCACTCTTGCGGTTCCAGAGGGAAGGCATCTCTTTGGTCGGGTACGCCATCCTGGTCATCATCGCTGTCAAGATTGTTTGGTTTTCCATCTTTGTCGATATCCGGCGGTCCGTCCGGCGTGATAAGAAGAGCAAGGTCCACCGTGAATTGTGGGACATCGAGAGTTTTTTTTCCAGATGAGACGTTAATGGTTTTGAGAATCGCAGCATTTTCGGGTGAGTACCAGTATCCCTTTGCGGTTTTTGGCACGTCCAGTGTAATAGTGATACTTTTTACAGGATTTATGTGGTCGCTGAAGTGATGCAGATAAACGCCGGCCCTTTCCTTTGAGGCAAGGCCATAGGCACGAACGGCCTCCGGATGTGAGACCTTCAGGCCAACCATACGAATGTCCCTGTCGAGGCGATAAGCGAAATCCTGCATTGCCCTTACATACTCTCGTTCCTTTGGGCCCAGCCAGATATTCATGAAGTGGCCGTCCCGTGCGTAGCTGGTGTTCCAGAAGACAAAGGCAATCTCGTTGAAAAATGCCGTCCAATTTCGAATTCGCATACGCAGAGCTGAGCCCTCGTCCCACACGCCACCGACGCCCGGAGGCTGCGGCTTTCGCCTGTCAATATGATTGCCCTGCTCACCGACGACCACGGGCTTATTATATTTCTTCCAGTTCTCTGCTCTCGAAGCTGTCACCACATCTGATTCAAGCTCATTTTCTCTTTGATACCAATGTGGGGCGTTAATTTCGATACCGGCAAGCTCGGGCCGTTCCCAGCTTGTGGTGACAGGATGCCGGTATGGGTCAAGTGATTTTAGATAGGGAACCATGATTTCATACCAATGGTCATCGGCTTTTTGCTCGTTGAGAAATTCCCAGAAATCCACATAAGCTCCCCATCGGTCAATGCTGTACTTTATGAATCTTTTGACTTTTGACATTTTTACTTCTTCGAACGGCTGGTCATTGAATGCCTCTCTAAAGCCAAAGATTCCGTAAAAAATCCGGAAGCCGTACTTGCGGGCGCACTGCAGCAGCTCATCCGTCATAATAGCTTCCTGGACAAGGTAGTTGTCAAGGTCGCGATCGAGCGGGTACGAGCAGTTCTGCTGCGAGAAGCGGTACAGATTGAATCCGCATTGCGAGAAATACCGGAAATATACATCGGCATTTTGCGGGTTGCAGGACGGCCCCCGCACAAACATAGGCCCGGCAGGCAGCGGCGGCGGGTCCTTCAGGTCTGTCCGGAAAGGGCCCTCCATCGAGCATTGGTCCAAAACTGAGCCGGTAGCGGAATTGTCACCCCAGCAGTCCTGAAGCCCAATAGGAAAATATGGACTCCCATCGTCAAACACAAAGCGAAAAGGATTCGCGGGATGACGCCGGACAAATCCGGGATTCGGTTTTCGTCCTTTCACGCAGGTAAAGATGCCTTCACCAGTTGCCTTTTGGTCTTTAACATTTCTAAACGCGAATTTGTATTTCCATTTGCCGAGCTCCCGGGGAGCAAATCGCGCCTTCCACAAATCCTGCTTCTCAAAGTCATAAACCACCTGCTGTCTTTGGCCTCTGTCGGTCTGGATAGTATGGGTATGGATTCTCGCTCCGGATGAAGAACCGTAATGAAATCCACCAACCCGAATCTGCTTTTTCGAGGGGGAAGTAAAGACAACATCAATAGCGGCGTCAAAGAAAGGGTTAACGTAGTCGTTTTCGTGCTTAAATGTAATCTCAAAAACTTCGTATTGTGGCACCGTCGTTGTGTTCTGAGTGTACTCTACTTCCAGCACACTATCCGTTGGTTCCTCGACATCAGCAGTCGGCGTGACCCGGCAGGAGCAACAAAGCGAGATTAGAAGCACAATATCAAACATTAAAGTTATTTTTGATACCATTTTCCTGCCTCAAATTGCCCTATATACTCCTTGGCAAAGTTTTTTCAATTACGTGGTTTGCCCCTTGACATGACCCATTTCATGTCGGTTCGAAGGACCTAATATATCCTCTCAGTTCTTCGGCAACAACTAAAAACCCTGCGCCAGTCCGAAAGAGTTACCTGTGCCTGCATTACGCCCTTTGCTGTCCGCGGCAGCAGACAAGGGAGTACAGGCAAGAAAGCAGGGACAATGCGACCGACCGTATTCGTGTAATCCCCGTCGGTTGCTCCTCAACGAGAAACTACGGCAGTGCGGGCAAAGCACTGAATGCTCCCGTTCTCAAGAGAAACTACGACTCGGCCGTTGCAGTCGACGGCCAGGCCCCAGGAAACAGCAGGCGATGGCAATTCGCCGGACCAGAGCAGACTTCCGTCCTCCAGATTCAAGGCAATAATCTTTGACTTTTCAGCAACCACCACGGCATTGCCGCTGAATTCGCAACAGCAGAAGGCAGAAGAAGTAAGACAGAGGAAAGCGACGAGCGACGAAAACAGGCGGGTAAAACTTGTCCCGAGCAAAGCCGAAGGACCCAAAATCTCAGGTAACATCAGGGCTTGCCGGATGGGAACCTGATTAGACAGAACTTACCATAGAAAATGTGGCTGTCCCTATCTTTTTGTAGCGTGTGGTTAGGCTATTATCCTCGAATCGGTTGTTTTAAAAAGTCAAGCACGTCTCGGCCTTCATGACTGCTTTAGACAATTGTGCCTATTGCCCCAGTAACGCTTGAAGTCCACGTATGCCCGGCAGTCCAGACGGAAGTTGTTCCTGTATGAGAGATTGCTGACCAGGCTGAACAGTAGCCGGCGGCGCTGCCACAAGCTGCTGCACACCCTGCGCAGAATGCGCGGCATGGAATAGAAGTACCGGTTGCAGGAGATCATTTCCTGGATGATGCCGTCCAGAGACAAATGCTTATAACGGGCCACGGGGAATGTTAGTGTGTAATATTTCCAGTCTTGCGGGAAGGTATCGAGGGCGATGCGGTCCTGCGATGTCATCTGGTCCCACAGGCGCGTCCCGGGCAAGGGCGTCAGAAACAGCACGTTGAGATTGTCCACGCCGTACCCGCAGGCCACCTCGGCGATACGTTTGCCGATGCCCGGTTCGTCTATGTCCAAACCGATGATAAAGGAACCCGCGACCAGAATGTTGTGCCGCTGTATGCGTCGCACGGAGGCGCGGAAGTCCCGGCCTTTGAGAAGGTTGAATTTCTTGCCGACCTCCCGAAGCCCTTCCGGCGTTGGGGACTCAAAGCCGATGAAGACGCCTCTGCACCCGGCCTTTGCGGCCAACTCCAGAAGTTCTTCGTCATCGGCGAAGTTAATGGTGGCCTGGGCAATCCACTCCTTTCGCAGGTTCGCCTGTGCCATAGCACGGAACATGTCCTTGGCGCGGGCGATGTGTTCAGGGCGCGTGCCGATGAGGTTGTCGTCCACCACCAGAACATGTTTCTCACGAATCGACTGGAATTCCCGGACGACATCCGAAATGGGTCGCTGGCGGTATTTGGCCCCGTTGAACGTCGTCACGCTGCAGAAGCTGCAGTTCAAGGGACAGCCGCGTGTGGTCTGAATGGAACCTAAGGCATATCCCGTAGCCAGCAAATCATGGCGTGCGAGCGGAACATCGTTTATCTCGGCAAGCCCTCCGTCATAGCAGCGCTTCAGGCTGCCATGCCGGGCATCCTCGATGACCTGCGGCCAGATGCCCTCGGCTTCCCCCGTGACGACCGAGTCCACGCGCTCCATGACCTCGTCCAGGCGCATGGTTGCATGAATGCCGCCCATGACCACGGGTACGCCCAGAGACCGGAAGCAACCGGCCACTTCATAGGCGCGGTTCGCCTGCGAGGTGAAAGCGGTAATGCCCACCAGGTCCGGCCGAGGCATGGCCTGATAATCCGGCACGCCGATGTTCTCGTCCACTATCACGATTTCCCACTCCGGCGGGGTCAGGCCGGCGAGAACCATAAGGCCCAGTGGTTTCCAGACTCGGTAGCGGTTCCAGCGGCTCTCCTTGACGTTGACGATGCTGACAAGCGGGTTTGAGGGATTGATTAGATATAGTCGCATTCCGTGCATTCACTCCTTGCTATGAATTTGCTTTTTCTCCTGCTTTTACTCAATACTGACATTATTGGGTACAGTTACCATTTTCTGTGGACCGGCCCCAGCCATTAATAGATGGCTGTCCCTATTATTCTCAAATGATATTTTCAAACTAAAAACCCAGTGAAAACCCCCTGCTTTCTAAAAATATTTATCTTTTATTTTCGTTCCAATAAACACAGCCAAAATCACAACAGCCACACCAATAATTATCCAAAAGAAAGTGCTCATTGAAAGCATATTAAGCCTCCTTTCTATCCCCCTATCTTGTTTATAATCCAATTTATAATCAAAGTCGCAGTCAAAACTCTTTTCGAGTTATATTCTAACGGTTAAGTAGTTACTCTGCAATCTGCTTGTTTTATCTGGGATTTCCCATTTACTATCAGTTTCACTGAGTTTCACCAATTTGGCTGCCTTATATTACGAAATTTGGGTGAGAGAAGCAATTGTATAGACCGTTCTTTTGCCTAACATTCGAAATCAGCAGCCCTGAGCAAACGCTGAGCTTGTCGAAGCGCGCGTCGAAGAGTCCGCTGCAGCGATATGTTAGGACCCATCTGAATCTCCCAAGTTCTTGTTGTGGCTTTTGTTAGGCTCTTGTTCAGGCTCAGGAGGTAGTATATCTTCCAAACACGCATCCACTTCCAGATCATAAGCGCAGGCAATCCGAGCGATGTGGATTCCAAATAGGGCTCGCAGCTCACCCATTGTGCAGAAGAGTTGAGCCTCGTACGGCCACCCATAACCTGCGCTTGGGGATTGATTCTCATCCAGAAACTTGCGACAGGCGGCCTGCATAGCTCGCAGGATTTTTCTCAGAAGAGAGTCCATAGAGAGAGCCTTGATGTCGCGGGTAAGTCGCTCACTGGTATCGAGGATGGACTGCACGACGAAGGTGCCAATCTCTCTGTCATATGGATAGTGGAGAGCCCTCTGACCTGCAAGATACACCAATAGTCGTCGCGCCTTATCTCGTTCATCTACCGGTGGCTTCCAACTTATTCCACCCATAGGGGTTAAAATGCCCGTCAAACGAGTGGCCAGTTCCCGACCCTTTAATTTGATCTTCTCACTCTTACTCATATTCGAGATCCTTTATTCGTCCTAACGTGGTGTTCAACGGCGAGAGGTGTTTGCGCGTCCGCTGGAACACATGGTTAGGTGTTTCTGTGTCAATCCTATTGGCGAACTTTATTTTAGATTTAGAAAGTACTGTCTAACTTTTGCCGCAATCTGAGGTTCAGTCATTTTGTCAACTGTTTCAATACCAACTATACGTCCACCCAGCCCTTCTCGCTCAAGATGTTTTTTGAGTTCACCTTTTGACTCACCAGGACCAAATATCAGAATAGATTCTGCATCACGAATACACAAAATTACCTCATTGTGGTAAGTGTTGAGATGTCCCGTAAACTCTCGCTGTTGTCGATCGTCTGATGGAACTACCTGTGATTCAAATGGACCACCTGAACGTGAAGCAGCGGAACGTCGTATATGTTTTTCAATATTAGATTTTATTACTTTTATTTCTTCCTCTTGGCCTGATACAGGGCGCGATCCGCCGCTACTCGTGTCGCAGATCCGTTCCACGCGCAGGAGATCCTCCCAACCTGATCTTCTCCACCTCCAGAATCGCCTTGCCTCCCCTGAAAACCATGACGTTGCCTGTGGACTCGCTTACCGTCACAGCGGTGGCTCTGGTGACAGCAGTGATACCTGCCGCGGCGTGATGTCGCGCGCCGAGGCCTCGGGGAAGTTCGAACGCTTCCTGACCGGCTGTCTTCAGAAGCACGCCGCAGCTTTCGACAACCCCGTCGCCCCGCACGACGAATGCCCCGTCGATGGTCGAGAGTTCCTTGATCGTCTCCTCGAAACCCCTGTCCATGATGTTCCGTTCCTCTTCGGGGTGGCCATGGAACGGGTTCAGAATCAACGGCCTCGACATCGAGAGTACACGGCTTGCATCCCCTACCACGAAGATCGCTCCCACAGGCTTTCTTTCCCGACCTTCGTTGCCCAGGGTTATCGCCACCTCTAGGACTCGCTCGATCACCTCAGGCCCGGAGTCCAGGGACGGTTCCTCCTCAGGTTCCAGAGGCGCGAGCATCTCGAACTCACTGCCGACCTCGGTCACGACCAGAGTGTCCAGCGTTCCGCTCGCGGTGAAACCAGACAGACACGCAACGAGATCCCCTCGGGACACCAGACCCTTCGTCAAGGCCATGAAGACGGCGATCTTCACCTGTCCGAGACGGGTCAGGGGGACATCCGGAACACGAATGAAGCGTGTTCCTTTCTTATCCTGCTGTCTCTCCTGCCGTGGCGTCTTGGTGACGCAGAAGACCTCGCAACAGAACCCCTCAAGCAAAGAGAGTCCATCTTCCTCAAGTGCATCGGCATAGACAAGAACCGCGCGGGCACCGCAAGAAGCGACGATCGAGCCCACATGCGTCACCAGGCTCCTCGTTATGGTGCCCGCCGCCCTCGAGACAAACGGAGTCTCCGCACCCCCGACCGCCTGAAGAGGTTCAGCGTCTTTTTCAGGTCTCATTCTTCCCATTATACTGGCCAGCTTCCATAAAATTAAGCTGACATTTCCCATTTACACGGTTAAAAAACACAAACTCTCTTAATAACGTCTTCATTCTTACATAAATCAACTCGAATTGCCAAGAAAATTCACTCTCAGCAAGGCTGAATCGTCTAAAATTGGGTAAAAATACGGGCTTTTGCATGAGATGTGTCCAGCCATCATACTTTTTAAGCAGACTCTGACTGCCTGCTTCCCAGTAAAACATAGTTTTTCAGGGCTTTTACACATCAGCCAAATCCAATCGGAATGGGTTTTAATCGATGGATCTTTTCAAAAATTTTGTGGAAGAGGGATCTTGTCAAACGATTGGCCAGTTCCCGTCCCTTTAGTTTAATCTTCTCACTCTTACTCATATTCGATATCCTTCATTTGTCCTAACGTGGTGTTCAACGGCGCGAGGTGTTTGCGCGTCCGCTGGAACACATGTTTAGGTGTTTCGGTGTCAATCCTATTGGCAAACCCTATTTTAGATTTAGAAAGTACTGTCTAACTTTTGCCGCAATCTGAGGATCAGTCATCTTGTCAATTGTTTCAATACCAACTATACGTCCACCGAGGCAGCCTCTTTGCCATCCGACGTATCGGATTTCATGTGCGATAAAACCACAAGCAAAACAACACCCAGCACGAGCATGGCTATCCCAAGAATTTGTGAAATGGTCAGAATTCCAAGCTCGTACGGATTGTCGTCTCTGATAAATTCCAGAAGAAATCGAGTGAAGCCGTACAGGACAAACATGAGCCCGACCATCGAGCCCGGCTGGCCGAGTAGTTTCGAAGTATTCTCCGAACCGGTCCTCTCTGAGCTCTTGCGCCAAAAAAGATACAGAATACCACACAACAGCAAAGCATTGGCTGATGAGTAGAGCTGAGAGGGGTGGACGCCAAGACAACGATACCCGCCCTCTGTCACCTCATATCGCTGCTGCTCTGTTAGCTGTTCCAAGGGCTTTGGGTACCATTTGCCGTTTTTATCATAGAAGCTGAGGTACTCGGCTTGCGGCAGCTTGAGGTGCGGCTCCAATCTATTTCTCTTTGGATCGGGATTAATCTGACTGATGTACACAAAGGACCCATAAGGAAAGCGAATACCCCAGGGCAGATCCGTGGGTTTGCCAAAGCAGCAGGAATTCAAAAAACACCCTGTCCGCCCAAATGCCAGGCCCATCATCAACCCAATGGCCATAATGTCCAGGTAGCGGCGAACAGGCAATTTATGATGGTGGAGATAGAATAACAAAAAGCCGATAGCCGGGATCACACCACCCAGGAATTCCAGGCCACCGTGCCACGTAGCAAAAATATTCAGAGGCTCCTCACGAAACTGGTCGAAGTAGTGGACTACGAAGAAGGCCCGGGCGCCCACCACACCGATTATCAGTGAGTACAGGGCTGCGTTGGTAATCATTGCCGGGTCCAGGTGCGCACGTCGGCTCAATCGTCTCATCATGAAAAGCGCCGCGAGGAATCCGAGCACCATCATAGGACCGAAGGTACTGATTTTCAGGTGGAACAAGGGTATCTCAAACAAACGTGGATACATATCAAAACTTTCATTAACCTACTACACTTATCCGTAATTTATTTTCACCAGATGAGTCTCGTTAAATGTCCAAGACCCAGTAAAAACACGCAAACATTAATCCCTGCTATGAGAAGTATGCCAACACGTGGCCAAATACCGTGCAAGCCTAAATAACCAATCAGGAGAACAACCGAGTTTGGCATAAACATTAGGGGTGAGGCCCCGATCCATTGCATCCAGGGTAGATTGAAGTCGTTGGGGCAGTTATCATTCGGCACGAGCATAATAATAGCAAGGATTACCAGGCCGGTCACAGCCTGACTCTTTCGGCCGAGCCAGTACATTACGGCCAGCACAAGAACTACAAATAAAGAACCTGCGGTCAATATAAAATTATACTTCAGGATGTTGAGGTGCCACGGTATCACCGGCCACATCATAATCGCGCCAGGGCGAAATGGCGCAAACTGGTGTAGAGCTGAGGTGCATATCACAGAAAGCACTAAAAGCACCCAGATAAGACTCGCCTGATATCCGGCCGGTGGCTTAACAAGCTCTAATGTGCGTGGTAGCTGCCAGATGTAAAAGCAGATGATGCAGATAAACAGCCCGATAGCCACAAGAAATACCGGCCCGAACCATGATGGAAAATTCCCGCGGACGCCCAGGAAGTTCCACCACGCCATTACAGAGATAAATAAGTTCACCGCCAGACATAACAGAACAGAAGTTCTAAGAGGTATTGATTTATTCTCCGATATGACTTCTGCCATTTTATCTACCTCAATCTTTCTACTGATTATATGGATTCCACTTTAGTCGTAGTATTATCGTTTTGTCAAGGGATGTTGTAGGCTATTTCTTTGTAATGTAAACTTTGCCTGATAGTCTTTCTCTTACTTTCCGTGCTTTTCCATGTAATCCAGGACCAGACAAGACAACGCTCTGAGGCCGAGCTTGAAACCGCTTTCATCGATATAAAAATCCGGACTATGGTGCGGCGCAGCCTCTTCAACCTTTTTGCCTTTCGGCATTCCGCCTAAGAAAAAATACAAACCCGGAATCTGCTGCTGGAAAAATGAGAAATCCTCCGCGCCCGTTATCCGCGCGAAGCCCAACCAACGGCCTTGGTTTGCCGCCTTTCAAAAGGCCGACAACGCCGGTATGGGCAACGCCGGTTCTCACATCCAGGTCCAGATTCTCCAGGTGCTCTGCTATCTTTTCAGCCGTTTTGAATTCCCTGTTCGAGAGCTCCGGGAACTGATGAAAATGACGACGCCATTCTATGACCTTCGACTCAATCTGCTCCGCTGACTTATCGACCTGTTCCTTCAACTCTCCATCGGCATACACTGTTGTGAAACTTCCGGCGATAAGTAAATACAATAAAATCCGCTTCATAGTCTCATTCTCCTTCTTCTTCGAGTTGCGAGTCAACTTATTGATTATATGGTTTCCGTATAAGAACCTACCTCCGGCACATTTGCCGTATAACCATTGGCTTCACCGGCGGCGATTTTCCATCCGGTGCAAGCCGATGTTGTATGTTCATTAATCTGGCCGAATGCCCACGCTTCCATTGAATCGCGTAGTGATTATCAGAGTCTGCATCTATGTAATCAAAAGTTGCCGAAACGATTTTTTTACAAGGATTATTTGTAGAGTCGGACCCTCGCATAGTTAATGCTTCTGGCCCCAGCGCGTGTGCCGAGCAGGTTGAGAACTTTCGACGGCGGCGAGCCGCCGCGCACCGTCGCGGTGAAGTAACTATTTAGCGGATACTTTAACGGCACCCGGGTCGGCGGGCTATTAGAGCCATCCATACGAAGTTCCATGATACGGTTTTGCGAAACCGGTTTTCCCGCAGCGTCGGTGCCGCTAACGTAGTAGAAAACAAACAGCCGATTTTCGGGCGTAGTCTGGAAACGAGGCAATGCAGGAATTTCCTTCGACTTGCCCTTCTCGGCCAACACTAAAGTGCTGCGCATCACTACTTTGCCCTCACGGACAATCGCATAGTTTAAGGCGTGGCTCTGCACTGCGTCGGGAAAGAATTTTTCTCGCAGCCGCTCGTCGATGGCTCGCTCGGTCCAGACAAGGTGCGCTGCTCCATCAGGTGCCACCCAAAGATCACCCGGCGTAATCCACCCGCACGTTTTGTCGCGGCTGGCGATCTCGACCCAATCGCAGAACTCGCCCGTCAGGATGTCCGGCGACCACGTGTAGAAAAGTCTGCGAAAATCATAGTCCCACTCTCGCCCCGTTAGTTTCTGCTTGAACTGGCGCCACTTCAGGTAAGGCTCGACGATATCGCTCACTCCGCAGAAGTGCACCGCGCGATTTTTCAACGCCACGTTGGGGTAGCAGACACGAATCGGCTGCGGTTTGTCGTATTCGGCGCCCCAAGGCCACTTCAGTTTACCCTTGCTCACCCATTGTCCTGTGCTGTTTCGAAATGCCCACTCGGCGTGTGTGTAACCGACGTTCTGGAACAGAATCAACTCGTGGCCAGGGCCGTCGGCGGCAAAGCTGCGGTAGGAGTGCTCGGTGAACGCGGGCGTGCCGTCCCAGACCGGCAGAATAGTTTTGAACGGGGTTTTGGGATTGGCCGCGGCGAATTCGAGGATTTCCGGCCTTGCCGGACCGCCATAGGCGTTCGGATCGGTCGTTAGGGTTGGGTTAACCGACATAAACAGGCGGCCGTCGGAAAAACCGGCGAGCGGACAAGGCTCACGAGTGCGGCCAACCTCATCGACCTGCACCTGCTGCCAGCCGCGGGCATCCCGCCGAAAGAGCATCCAGCGACAATTGTTAAGCGGCTTAAAGTCCTCAAGCGTTTCGATGCCGCTGGCAAAAACATCCTCGCCGATACGCACCAGGCACGTTGAGCCCCGGCACCACATCGGCCCGGCACCATTGTTGGCCGGTGAATACCGGTAAACCTCCTCTTCGGCTTCCACTATCGGCTGCAGTGCCGGCAGCTCCGCGGCAAAACCCAACGATGAAACCAGCAGCAGACTCAGCACTTCAAATGTCAGCTTATAATCGGCCATTACAAGAACAATATAACCACAAAAGCTGTCCCCATCAAATGAAAAAGATGTGCCCTACACACCCGACCTGTTGCTCTTGCCCCAGCTATTAATGAGTGGCCGTCCTGAATATTCTAAATTTATTAGTTTCTTCATTTATCCATAGGTTCACGCCACATCAACCATATCTTAGGGCCGGAAAAAGGCATCCATATACTTTCACTTGTTTTAAATCCATATTGTTCATAAAAGTCTAAGTTTTTTTCATTCGACGTTTCCAAATAGGCTGGAATCCTTTCCTTATCGCAAATCTGGAGAATTGGTTTCAACAATGCAGATCCTATGCCTTTTCTTTGAAAATGAGGATCAGTTCCAAGTACAAATAGGTAATAATGAGGTTTAGAAGGATGCTTTCTTTCGATGAACTTCATGCCTTTTAATTTTCTAATTGCTGCTCTAAGCCCGGTTATTTTGATAAGCTTTGGCAAAACCAATATCTGTCGAAATAAGCCAAAATTCCATTTGCCAGGGGGAAACCATATTGCACATCCTCGATGTTTAGATGTTGTATATATAAGTCCATTATGTGAAGCTAAGTAAATACATGCTTCAAAAACTCTTATAAAACGTTTTTCTCGAGTCGTATCTTGAAGCACAAGCCAATTAACAAGCGGATCATTATTAAAAGCTCTTGCTAACACTTGACTGATAATCGTAAAATCTTGATTTGATGCTTCAATTATTTTTGGCTTTTCATTCATATCAGATCTTGATTGAAACATGACATACAAGATTATTCAAGATCGCCACCGTTTTCAACCCCGTTTTCTGTACACTATCTAAAAGCTATTACTAACAAGCATAAATCTAAGATGTCCTCTCTTGCTCGCTCGCTAATCCGTTGAAAACTTACACTACAGAAGTTTGATTTTCAAGGAAAACCTTTTTTTATTATGGTTTTTTTGTTTTGAATTTAGCTTTTGGGAAATTCATAATTATCATACGTAAAGCGCGTACGCGCTTTACGTATAAGCTTTTTTAAACTACGTCCTATTGAAACTAATATTTGAATCTTTTTTTTGAAGGCAGCTATCTATTTTTTTGAGATTGCCGCGGCCCCCTGCCGTCCTGTGAAAGCAAGACGAAGGCCTCGCAATGACCCCACACTAAATTACGGCATTGGCCTATCCTTCCATTACACTCAGAACAGGTTTTGTGCGGGGCAAGCATTCCAAATTTCAGATTTCAAATTGCGTATAGATTTCTTGTTAAGGAGGAACACAAGAGAAAAAAATGCAGAGCATCTTCGGCTAATAATTTGCATAATCCTTAAAACGTTTCATCCAGTCCGGCCAAACCGGCAGGCCGGCAGATAGGCTGTCTTCGGTCCACAATCGATGCCACTTCAACTGCCATAATTCTTTAAGACCTACAGGCCTTACAGTGCCGTCCAGAAAGACACTATTTACTGTGCCGTTGTGCCGGTTGATGCAGAAATTCCGTATGGCGTTGTAATCCCACTGCCAATGGCACTGACCATCATATTCGGGCGGCTCATCTGTTGCCTCCGGCAAGCCGTCAACCCACTGGCAATCAAGAAACACCGGTATATAATTACTCCCTTTGACATGGAGAGTCTTCCAGTTCTTCTCAAAATGATAGCCGCCGTTGTCATTCGCAACCCATCCGTTCAGGCCAAAGCTGCCATAGTCACCTTGTACTGCCCAGCCCGGCACGGTAGGAATAGCACCCTGGCCATATACACCCCAGCCCACAAACGGCCCTGTGAGCCCATCGCTAAAAAAAGTGGTAGTCATCGGGCAGACCCGAATCTTCGGTTCATGGCTATAGTACGGCCGCATCGCAGCCACCCAGCTATGATTCGGATTACTGCCTGCTTCCTTATGTAAATAGCCGTTGTTATCCTGGGCATACATTGAGAAGGTAAGGCCCATTTGCTTGAGGTTGGCCTGACAAACAATGCTCTTTGCCTGCTTTTTTACCCGCTGAAGTGCCGGCAGCAGGATTGCCATCAACAGGACAATGATGGCAATAACCACTAAGAGCTCTATTAAGGTAAATCCCGTTAGAAAACTTCTGCCTTTCTTGTCAGGAATCTTATTTTCTAACGGGGTAAATCCACGTGCTTTATCCATAATGGTCTCACCATTATATATATGCATAATTCGACACCACTATACAATTATACCGTTTCCTGAGGTCTAAGTTCAAGGAAAAAATCAGCTCCCCTTCTTGCTTTCGCCCGCACCTGCGGTTACGCGAATGCAGGCGCAAGAAAGCAGGTGGGGTGCGAGCGCAGTGCCTTTGTCAAGGCGTAACGGCGCGGTTGTAGATTTGAACATCATCAATGAGACCCGAGAAGAAACTGGCTGGGACCCCGCCTTGCGGGAACCCTGCATCAAGGTTCTTTCCGGCCCCAAATTGCAGACCACCATCAGAAGGCATCCCCGCCAGCACACCAGTGTCCTTAGCAACCTCTACTCCATCCGAATACAGGTGCCTAAGCGAGCCGTCCCACGCCAGGGCGATATGGTGCCACTGTCCGTCGGTGACAACGGATTCCGACCGCAGCGAAGGCTGTGGGGACATCAAGCCGGTTATCAGTTTACCGGCTGACACATCCGTACCAAGCCATATTGCTCCCGGCCCGATACTCCCATCACTCTGGGATATGATTACTTGTCCTTCGGCACCTGTTTTAATCCATGCAAAAACACTGAACGCACCGTCCTGGGGGTTCAAGACAAAAGGTGTGCTAACATAATCATCGGCTCCATCAAACTCGAGCCCCCCGGACAGCTTACCGCCGGCAGGCTGCCAGAGGGGGTTACCATGGACAGTGCCATCGTAGCCACCGATGCTATCTTTGGCGATAGTACCTTCTGTCTCGTCGAGCTTCCAGTACGCCAGGAGGCGATAATCCGTCAGCCAATGCTCAACAAAAACAGCGAGGTCTTTCAAATCCACTTTACCATCGCCAAGAGGTGCCGGAGCAATGTCAACTTGAGGTTGGTTCTGGAGCCAGAATTGGCCAAGCTTGCAAAAATCTGTCAGGTCCACCTTTCCATCCCGGTCAAAGTCAACCACCGGTTCTATTGAAACCTGCCACAGGTCCCAACTACCTAACCCGCCGGGCCGGTCGGACTCGAAGAGAAGCGTTCGTCCGTCAGCAGAGATGCAGGGCCAATCCTCATCATCGTAGCTGTTGACGACTGGGCCAAGTTTCCCGGGTGTGCGCCAGGGGCTTTGTGTCGTTTCGCGAGTGGTCATATAAAGGTCGCATAAAACACTGCCATCAAGCTGGTTTGAGCCGAAGAAGAGTGTCAGGCCGTCGGCTGAGATACTCGGCCGCGCATCCCAAAGCGAACTGTTGACTGTCCGCCCAAGATTCACCGGCTCGCTCCAAACACCATTTACTGTTGAGCGCGTTGTTACCCACAGGTCGGTTTCACCATAGCCGCCGGGCCGATTAGAGCTAAAGTAGAGCGACAGTCTGTCTGCCGAGATGCTCGGGCCATCGTCATCGTATTGGGAGTTCACAATCGGCCCAAGAACCACAGGAACATCCCAGTCTGCATCTGTCGTGTTCCTTCTTGCCACCCACAGGTCAAAATCACCTGAGCCGCCGGGATGGTCGGAGGCAAAGAAAAGCGATAATCCGTCTGCCGAGATGTTCGAATCGAATTCCTCATATTCCGTATTCATAATCGGCCCGAGATTCACAGGCTCACCCCATTCCTCATCTGTTGCCTTGCGCGTTGCCATCCATATATCAAAACCGCCAAAGCTGCCGAGGCGATTGGAATCGAAGTAGAGCGACAGGCCGTCAGCCGAAATGCACGCCCGACCTTCATCATTCCGGGTATTGATGAGCGAGCCAAGATTAGTTGGGGTACTGAAAGTGAACTCGGCGGCGGCATGCCTTGCACTAACCAAACAAGCGAGGACGAATCCGATTGACACCAGGCTAATTTTAGAATCATCAACCAGTTTCATTTTACTGTTCCTTTTCTGCCACTCAGGACAAAACCCAGAACAGAAAACAAGCGTTACTTTCCGGCCAGTTCTCTGTCGCATATAATTTGAGGAGTTGTCATTGCGAGGTCCGAAGGGCCGTGGCAATCTCTTGCTTTTGAATAATAGTGATGTAAAGCTGCACCTTCATCTTTTCGCCTCCTCAGGCGATATTGTAGTATATTTAATCCGGAGAAAAACGTCAAGCAAAAAGTGAAGGATTCAGCGGGTAAGGATTATAATCTTCGTGACAAAATGTCGAGAAAGCATTAAAATGAAGTATTAAGAGTGTGAGCATTTCACAAGGAATTGTTGAACGAGAAAGGATATTCTTATGATTTCAAAAGCTATTACGAAGACAGTATTGATAGTCCTTTTCCTGGCCATCCAAGGTTGTGGCAGTTCTTTCTCGGGTGGACCTTATCAAGCCACGGGCATTAAAATCGGTGAGGTGACAGATAAAACAGCGATTGCCTGGACGCGCCTGACGCGCTATCCGGAACGGGTGGGCTCAGGAGCACCTATGCCCGATATTCATTATTATGATTCCAAAATCGGTGAACCAATCAAGAAACCACAGGGAAGGCCTAATCAAACACCTGTCGTCAACTTTCCAGGAGGTTCAACAATCGAAACAATTGAAGGGGCCGTGCCAGGCGCACCGGGTAAGGTACGGGTCATGTACAGGATAAAGGGAACTACCAATTGGAATACTACCAATTGGTATGCAGTAGATATAAAACGTGATTACACTCATCAGTTCAAATTGACCGGTCTGAAGCCTAATGCCAGGTATCAGGTGCGTGTTGAGGCGATAGCAGATGGAGGAGGAAAGAAAGGACAGGTGTTAGAGGGAAGATTTAGAACGGCACCACGTCCCGAACAACCTGAACGGGTCGTTTTCACGGTCTCCACGGGTCAAGCCTATCCCGACCAGGATGCTCCCGGCGGTGGTTACAAGATTTATCCAGTTATGTTAAAGCTTGAGCCGAGCTTCTTTGTCCATACGGGCGATATCGTTTACTATGACCAACTGGCCAAGACGTTGCCGTTGGCCCGCTGGCATTGGGCCCGCATGTACAGTCTCCCAACAAATGTTGAATTTCATCGTCAGGTTACCAGCTATTTTATCAAGGACGACCATGACACCTGGATGAACGATTGTTGGCCCGGCAGGGAAACCAGGTTCATGGGAGACTTTACGTTCAAGCAAGGCCAGGCGGTGTTTTTAGAGCAGGTGCCAATGGGCAGCCGAACATGGCGAACCTTTCGATGGGGCAAAGACCTACAGATATGGCTGGTTGAAGGGCGAGATTTTCGCAGTCCCAATACAATGCCTGATGGCCCTGATAAAACGATCTGGGGCAAAGAGCAGAAAGCATGGTTTAAGCGGACTGTTCAGGAGTCAGATGCCGCATTTCGTATTTTAATCAGCCCAACACCTCTTGTAGGGCCCGACCGAAAGAACAAACATGACAACCATTCAAACATTGATTTTACGCACGAGGGCAATGAGCTAAGGGAGTTTATCTCGAAGCAGAAGAATATGTACGTCATTTGTGGAGACCGTCATTGGCAGTATGTTTCGGTGGATGCGAAAACGGGTGTGCGGGAATATTCGTGCGGGCCGGCCAGCAATGAACATGCAGGCGGCTGGAGCAACGACCAGAGACTTGCCGAGCATAGGTACCTAAACGTAATTGGCGGATTTCTCGCCAGCATAGTTGACCGCTCAGAAGATAAGCCCACACTGACGTTTCGACATTACAGTGTTGATGGTGATATTCTTAATGAGGAACGATTGGTGGCTCAATAGAATGCAACCGACAATATCTCTTGTCGTTCCGAGTAGGTCGTGGGCAGGACAAGTGGCAAACGTTGCATGCTTGGCTTAACCGATGAGAGGACGGAAGATAGGGAGCCGGCAAACTGGGTTTTCCAGCTTATGGAAGGTTTTCGAGGTCAGCCAGGTCCTGGTGTCTTCCAGAGGCCTTTTTGTTGATTTTCAGGTGATTCAAGCTAATAAGATTGACTTTGACGCCGTCCAGTATATCCACTACCCGTTCAGCGTAACATTCATTGAAATTGACACCGGAAAGCGTTGTGGCGAGCTCTATCCTGACAGGTGGTACGCCCAGGCGGATTATTTGCCATTCTTTTAGGAAAAGCTCCGGTGATAATTCGGGAAGGTCGAAGCCAAACTCTTTTAGGACAGTAACAATCCTCTGTGAATTGGCCGGATTCATAGCAATCCAAATATCCATATCGACGGTAGCCCGCGGATAACCATGATAACCAACAGCATATCCACCGATAAGCAAATACTCAACCTGATGAGCGTTGAGTAACTTCAAGAACTCTTTGAAGTCGGATGGCAGATGAATCGTAGCCATAGATAATTTGCCGCATCAATTCAACGGCTTTCAGTCGTTCGTGAGGGGTTCTGGAAAGCCAATATGATTTCTCATCTGACTTCTCGAAAGCAGATGCTACTTTGAAAGCATCTCTACGTACCTTCGGAAAATCTAATCTGTCCATACAATAACTATACCGGAAAAAGACGGAATTGTAAACAAAACTTCTTGTCCGTAATTGGCCTCGATCTTTATGAAAATAATTAGGATGGTCATAAATTGACATCAGCAAGGCAATAGAGTAAAAAGGGTACGGATAAATACGAGCCATAAGGCACAATTATGAACATAATCGCAGTAGATATCGGCAATACCAATATTGATATTGGGCTTTTTCTCGATGGTAAAGAGCAGTTTATTAAATCCATCCCGGGCAGCTCACGAACAAGGCTTAAGAGCTGTTTAAAATCGGCCTGGGGGAAAATACCAATTGCCGAAAGCTCAAAAGAGAATAAACGCGATGGTGTAATCGTCGTCAGCAGTGTAAAACCAACCTGGACCAAACTCATTCAGCAGATAGCAAAGGACGAGCTCGGCGAAAAGGTTTATATCATAGGCAAAGACATACCATTGCCGATGAATCTCTGGGTGGATGAGCCGGAGAAGGTCGGCACCGACAGGGTAATCTCGGCGGCAGCGGCGTATGACGTGGTCGAAGGTGCGGTAGTAGTGGCGGATTTCGGGACCGCTGTAACGATTGACCTTGTTGATGAAAATGGCATTTTTCTTGGCGGTGTTATCTGCCCGGGCTTCGAAATCAGTGCAAAAGCGCTGAAAGAAAATACGGCTCAACTGCCAAAGACAAAAATCACCAGGCCGAAAGCACCGTTTGGCAAAAATACCGCCGAGGCCATAAACTGCGGGTTGTATTATTCCGCTATCGGAATGTTGGCAGAGGTTATCAGGCGTTACGCAGAAAAAATCGGCAGATGGCCGCAAACCATCATTACCGGCTCAGCGGCAAAAACAATAAAGGACGACTGTAATTTCATAGACTCCTTCGTTCCCAACCTGGTCGTCAAGGGTATCATCCTGGCTTACAAAAAATATATCGAAGAAAAAACCAGGTCTATCTGAGGGTTCCCGCAAAGCGGGGTCCCACTTGTGTGTTTTGAGTAATGCCCCTTCTGTGAAAAGATGAGTGGTGGTTTATAATCTTGAAATTCTTATGAATACTTTCGCAGCGGTAATGACAGGTAAAGGCACCGGTGCAATATCGACGGTGCAGGTCTTCGGCGGTTCAGCCGAGGCTGTCGTTAAAAAAATATTCAAGCCGGCTGGAACAAAACCGGCGAAATTCAAGACCGGCGAAATCCTGCTCGGCACAATTGCCGACGGCAATGAAACCATCGACCAGGTTACCATCGGTTGTGAAGGACCAAAAACTTTCGCAATAAACTGCCACGGCAATCCGCTCATTGTTGCTGACATAATGCAACTGCTCCAGCGCTGTGAGGCCAAGCTGCTGACCGCAAAGCAGCTTTTAACAAAAATCCTTTCTGCACAAAAATCTGTCAGCACAATTGCAGTTGAATCTAAGCTGGCCCACTTGAAAGCCAAAACCATTGAGGGCACAAAAATAATCATAAATCAGGTCGAGGCCGGCTTAAGCAAAAAAGCCGCAGAGTGGCTTGCGAACATCAACGCAATATCTCTTAATCAAATTTCAGCAGAGGCCGAGCGGATACTTGAAAACAGCCGAACGGCTAAACTGATTATCGCCGGATGCACAGCGGCCCTGATAGGCCCGCCGAACAGCGGTAAAAGCACACTTCTTAATCATCTGGCCGGCCGACAAAAAGCAATAGTTACCGACATCAAGGGCACAACCAGAGACTGGGTCGAAGCTGTGTGCCGAATCGAATCTCTTTCTCTGAGGTTAATTGACACGGCAGGATTAGATGAAGAGCTTTTAGGTTCTGAAGATACTGTTGAAAAAGCCTCTCAGAAGAAAAGTGTTGAGATTTTAGAACAGGCAGACCTGGTCCTGCTCATTCTGGATAACAGCCAAACCAACAAGCAGCTTAACGAGCGAATTATTGACGGAATCGCCAATAAAAGAATAATCACAGTCTTAAATAAATGCGATTTGCCTGCCAAATTCGATACAAGCGTACTAACTGGAATTCTATCGAACACTGTTCAGATAAGCGCTAAGGATGGCTCCGGAATCGAAAACCTGATAGAAAAAATACGGTGGGTTTGCGGCGTCACAGAGTTCGATTTGAATGCCGCCGTTTGTTTTACAGACCGGCAGGAAAACCTGCTGAAACAATTAACAAACATCAAATCCAAGCAGCAGTCGGCCTCAATCATAACCGAGTTGTTAAACGGCAAAATCGATTGAGATTGTTTCGCTTGGCTCGCAACGACAAGGCGATTACTCGCGATGACCCATTTTTCAAGAGATGGTTCAAAAAATAACCTCCATGTGCCGAAGTAGTTAAAAAACTACTTAGTACACGGAGGTACACAATGAATGATAATATTGTATCGGCCAGCGGTAAAGCATTCCAAAAATTTATTTCACACTTGACCCAGCAATTGACCAGGCCAAAAGCCTTTGTACCTCGTGGCTTAT